>Ga0073934_10000190_pt1 | contig 183349 bp, 131 predicted proteins | sample LarsenN4metaG_FD_76834 | JGI IMG/M metagenome (GOLD analysis project Ga0073934, IMG submission 76834) | Hot spring sediment bacterial and archeal communities from British Columbia, Canada, to study Microbial Dark Matter (Phase II) - Larsen... ... | reverse complement strand
GCGGCGGCGCCGTCCGACATCTGCGAGGAGTTGCCGGCCGTGACCGTGCCGGCGGCGTGGAACACGGGCTTGAGCTTCGAGAGCGCCTCCGGAGACGTGTCCGCGCGCGGCCCTTCGTCCCGGTCGAACACGATCTCGCTGCGTGCGCCTTGCGAGTGGCCGTTGGCGGTAACCGTCTCGACGCGCACGGGCACGATCTCTTCGGCAAACACGCCCTCGGCCTGGGCGCGGAGAGCGTTCCTGTGGCTGCGGACGGCGAAGGCGTCCTGGTCCTCGCGCGGGATGTTGTACTTCTTGCGCAGGTTTTCCGCCGTCAGCCCCATGTTGAGATAGATCTCGGGCCGATGATCCACCATCCACGGATTGGGAGCGACCTTGTTGCCGGCCATCGGAATCATGCTCATCGATTCGCTCCCGCCGGCCAAGACGATCTGCGCCGCCCCTGCGCGGATTCGCTCGGCGGCCAGGGCGATCGCCTGAAGCCCGGACGAGCAGAAGCGGTTGATGGTCATCGCCGGCACCATGTCCGGAATTCCGGCTCGCAACGCCGCCACACGAGCCATGTTCATACCCGCCTCGCCTTCCGGCATCGCGCAGCCGAGGATCACGTCGTCGACGTCTTCGGCTGGCACCGCCGGATGCTTCGCCAGCAGCGCGGCCATGACTGTGGCGGCGAGGTCGTCGGGACGCGTGTTGCGGAGCGTGCCGCGGGGAGCTTTGCCGGCCGGCGTCCGAAGACAGTCGAGAATGACGGCGTCTTGCATGGGCAGTCTCTTGACCAGTGTACAGCGGCAGCCGGCGCCGGGAGTTCCGCCGCGAACACTCCGGCGCCCGGAGGCGGCGCTCGGCGTCTGCTGCTGATATGGTTGTATGTATCGTAGTAGGACATCGATTCAAGGAGTCTGTATGCGAGCTCTGACAGTGGTTCTTCTCCTGCTTTCCTGCCCGGTTCTGTTCGCCCAGGCCACCGAAGGGACAATCCTGGGTAACCTGACCGACCAGACGGGCGCGGCCATGGCCAACGCCCTGGTGGTGGTCACCAACACCGGAACCGGCGTGAGCCGCGAGACGCGGACCAACGAGGCCGGCGAGTACGTGGTGACGAACCTTCCGCTCGGAACCTATTCCGTGACGGCGGAGGCGAAAGGCTTCAAGCGCGCCGTCCAGGCCGCGGTGCCGATCACAGTGAAGGCTCGCGTCCGGGTCGACATGGCGCTCGAGGTGGGCGAGACGACGCAGCGGATCGAGGTGTCGAGCGCAGCGCCGCTGGTGAAGACGGACACGGCCGAGGTGGGCGGCGTGGTCTCGCGCCAGGTCCTCCAGGACGTGCCGGTGTTCGGCCGGAACTTCCTGGCGCTGGCGGCGCTGGTTCCGGGCACCACCAACGGACCTCCGGCGAGCCGGCAGCGGGACTTCTCGGGCGCCTCGGTGACGATCAGCGGGGCGTCGGCCGAGGCCAACAATTTCATCATCGACGGCATCTCGAACAACATGGAGTTTTCCGGCGCGCTCGGCGTGGTTCCCGCGATCGACGCCATCCAGGAGTTCGCCATTCAGACCAGCCAGTACTCGGCCGAGTTCGGCCGTTCGGGAGGAGGCGTGGTGAACGTGGCGATCAAATCCGGAACCAACGACCTGCACGGCTTCGCCTATGACTACCTGCGAAACGACAAGCTCGACGCGCGCGTGTTCGATTTCACGGGCACCAACCCGGCCAAGCAGCCGCTGCGGCGGAACCAGTTCGGCGGCGGGCTGGGCGGGCCGATCATCCGGAACCGGGTGTTCGGGTTCGGCAACTACGAGGGCATCCGGAACCCGTCGAGCAACATCGCCCAGTACATCATGCCGTCGGCGGCGGAGCGGCGGGGCGATTTCTCAGGCAGCAGCATCATCTACGCCGATCCGGCTACGGTTCGCCCGGACCCGTCCAACGCGCTGGGCATCCGGTTGCCGCATCCGAACAACCAGGTGCCCGCCTCGCGCCTGGATCCGATGACGACGCGGCTGCTGAGCTTTTTCCCCGAACCGAACTTCCGCGATCCCAATCCGAACGTGCGCAACAACTACCTCATCTCGGAGCGCAACAACGACCGGCTGAACTCGTTCAACTTCAAGGGCGACGCCAACCTCAACGAGCGCAACACCGTGACCGGGCGCATCTCGCAGCAGCGGGGCGGCCGGCGGCGGAGTTTCTGGATGCCCAATGACAGGCTGGGCGCAAAAGCCTCGCTCGACGGAACCAACACCGGGCTGACGTTCACGCGGGTTGTGCGGCCGACTCTGATCAACGAGGTCCGGCTGGGCTACAACTACCTGCGGTTCGGCAACGAGATGCTGAACAACGAGAACATCTTCGACGAGTTCAATATTCCCGGCTGGAACACGGTGCCGTTCGCCAAATGGTTCCCGACGTTCAGCATCCGGAACTACACGGGGACTTCGATCATCCGCCCGATCGCGAGCGTCCCCACGCCGTTCTTCCTGGTCGAGCACTCCTGGCAGTTGATGGAGAACGTGAGCTGGCAGCGCGGCAAGCACGCCTTCAAGTTCGGAGGAGAAGTGGACCGCATCGCCAACAACCGGTTCCAGGGCCGCAACGGCGGCGGATCTCTGAGCTATGACGGCACTTACTCGACGCCGGTGGTGGGCGCGGCGCTCGAACCGCTCCGCGTCGGCATGACGGACGCGCTTCTTGGCCAGGCCCGCGCCTTCTCGACCAACTACCAGTTCGACGGTGTCCGGATCCGCTCCACGCGTTTTGGAGCGTTCTTCCAGGACGACTACCGAGCGACGTCGAAGCTGACTCTGAACCTTGGCCTCCGGTACGATTTCTACAAGCCCTGGACCGAGGAGCAGGATCGCCTGGCCAACTTCGACCTCGCCACGGGACAGCGCGTGCTGCCGGAGTCGACCCGGCGCATCGTGCGCGACCTGGTGGGGATTCCCAACGGGGACCTGCCGCCGGCCACGTGGCGCTACACGACGCTCGATCAGATCATCCCGAGGAAGAACTGGACAAACTTTGCTCCGCGGTTCGGCTTCGCCTACAACACGAACCGGAAGATCGTCGTCCGCGGCGGCTACGGGCTCTTCTACGCCGTTACGGTGAGCAACAACTTCAATAACGCAGGCACGGAGGGCAACCCGTTCTTCTTCGACTTCAGCCTCGCCTCCGAACTGGACCGCCCGATCATTCCGCGTCAGGGATTCCCCGCCGGCGGCGCGGTCGGCGCGCTGGCGGCCCGCACGTTCGGCGGATACTATGGACCGCTCGACCGTCCCGACCCGTACACCCAGAAGTGGAGCCTCAACGTCCAGTGGAATCCGCTTCCGAGAACGGCGATCGAGGTCGGCTACACGGGCCAGCGGGCTCTGCACGCATCGACGCTCGCTCCGGGCAACACACCCCCGCCCGGCCCGGGCGCGGTCCAGGACCGGCGGCCGTATCCGAACATCGGTTTCTGGTGGCAATTCCTGCCGATCAACGACTCCAACTACAACGGTCTGGAGATCACATTCAAGCAGCAGCCGGTCCGCGGGTTCTCCTTCCAGAGCGCGTTTACGTTCTCCAAGGCGCTCGCCTACTCTACCGGCACGGACGGGACGCTCAGTGACGCCTATAATTTCCGCTACGACTACGGCCCCGCCAACTATGACTTCCGCAAGCGATGGGTGTCGGCGTTCATCTACCGGCTGCCGGGTCCGAAGGCGAGCGCGTTGGCGCGGCACGTGCTGGGCGGGTGGGAGACGTCCGGCCTGATCACTCTCCAGGGCGGCTTCCCGTACTTCGTTGGCGTGACCGGGCCGATTCTGAACAACGGCGCCGGCACCAACCGGGCCAACCTGATCCGAAATCCGAACCTCGGCTCCGGCGCCACCCGGGAACGGTGGTTCGACACGTCGGCGTTCACAGCTCCGCCCAACTTCGTTTGGGGGGCTCAGGGCAAGAACACGCTGCGCGCCCCGGGGCTGGCGCAGGTTGACTTCGCCGTCCAGAAAGTGATTCCGGTGACGGAAAGCAAGCGGTTTACGGTCCGCATGGAATCGCAGAACTTTTTCAACCGGGTGCAGCTCGGACAACCGACGTCCACGCTCGGGGCCCCGAACTTCGGAGTCATCCGCAGCCTGCAAGCGGGCCCGCGCAATATCCAGATGGTCGGTCGCTTCGATTTCTAAAGAGGCTCCGCCTCAGACCGGCGAGGCGCGGTGTGCGCCACTCCGGATAATCCAGGAGCTGGCCCCGGCCGGGCAGAGAACAGGAAACAGGTTTCCGCCGTCAGGCCGCAAGCGGCGTTGATCCCGAAGGGCCGGTGTCAGCCAGAGCTGATCCTCAGCGTATTCACGCACCGCCGAAGTGCTCCATGACCACGTGACCCTGTCAATGGAGAGCATCGACCGGACGGAGCCGAACTTCCACGTTCCCCAATCCAACCGGGTGTTCGTGAAGCGACGGGAAAGCCTTGTGGCGGGAGAACGTGCCCGTGGTGCTGTTTCCGAAGGGCGAGCGCAGGGGCGATATCGCGGCAAGGCACAGGAGAAGACGCAAGCTGTCCGAACCTGGTCAGTACCATGTCTGCTGCGCGGATCGCGATTTCGGCGCGCCAACAAAACCTCCGCGTCCAAGCTCTCCTGGCCGGGCCGGGTTTATTCAGCCTTCAGTTCGGGGCTTCACCAACCGGGAAATACCTACTCTGGTGGCGTAACTGCCGGCCTCGACCCAGCCAACCATCCGCTGGGTGCGATGACGTACAACCTGCGCTGCGCGCATTAGCCAGGCGATGCGCATTGTGCTGTTATTTCTGACGACCTACGCTCGCCTCCTGCGGCCCAGATTGGCCGGGACAAGTACTCCAGGCCGTACCAGGCTGTTTCCGACATACAGAAAATCCTGTATTGGATTCGACCCTCGCTGTGCTTATACTCTGTCCCAAGGAATACTAGCCTTTCGGGACTCCTCTGCAAAAGGGGACGGGGAATACATTTTGAGGAAGGTCTCCATGTTTCGTGTGATCACACTTGTAGTTGCGCCCATGCTTTGGTGCGCCTGGGCCCAGGAGTTCCGTTCGACCATTTCCGGCCTGGTTCTGGACGGCAGCGGGGCGCTGGTTCCCGGCGCATCGATCGTCGCGACGAACTCGGCGACCGGCGCCAACCACCAGACTGTGTCCGCCTCGGACGGCCGGTACACGCTGCCGTTTCTTCCGCCCGGGGTCTACCAGATCACGGCCGAGGCCGCCGGCTTCAAGCGCTATGTGCGGTCGGGTTACACCGTGTCGACCAACGAGCGCATGAATCTCGATCTGACGCTCGAGGTGGGGCAGGTGTCGGAAACCATCAGCGTCACCGCCGACGCCGCGCTGCTTGAAACCTCCACCGCCTCGACGGGCCAGGTGATCACGTCGCGGCAGATCGAGAACATGCCGATGAACGGCCGGACTCCGCTCGTGCTTGCGCAGTTGGCCTTCGGCGTGGTCCCGTCGTCGGACCCGCGGTTCTACCGCCCGTTCGACAATGCGGGCCCGTCGGGCTTCTCGATGGGGGGCGCCCCGTCGCAGAGCAACGAGTTGCTGATCGACGGTGCGCCGGACACGACCCGCAACAACCGCGTGGCCTACAACCCGCCGGTCGACGCCGTGGAGGAAGTCAAAGTTGAGACGTTCATGGCCGACGCGGCCTACGGCCACACCGGAGGGGGCACGGTGAACGTGGTGATGAAGGGGGGAACGAACCAGTTTCACGGAGCCGCCTACGAGTTCAATCAGATTTCCAACACCGCGGCGAATCAGTTCTTCAACAATCGCGCCGGGCTGCCCCGGCCCACGACCCGTTTCAACCAGTACGGCGTCACCGGCGGCGGGCCGTTTCTGATTCCGAAGGTGATCGACACGCGGAACCGGGCGTTCTTCTATTTCGCCTACGAGCGGGTGTCGGACGCGCTGCCGACCCCGACCCAGTCGACCGTGCCGACCGCGGCGGAAAGAAATGGCGACCTGTCGCAATTGCTTTCGGTCAACGCGGCGGCCTACCAGATCTACGACCCGCTGAGCGGCGTGCGGGAAGGCGCACGGGTACGGAGGCAGCCGTTCGTTAACAACGTGATTCCGGCGTCGCGCATCAGCCCGATCGCCCGCAACTATCTTCAGTTTTTCCCTCAGCCGAATCAGCCCGGGCGGGCGGATGGCCAGGACAACCTGCTCATCGGTTCCTCGGGCGAGCGGAACGCCTTTCACAACGTGATGGGCCGCTTCGACCTGGTGGTGAGCGACCGGCACAAATTTTTCTGGAACCTTCGCAACAACGAGCGCGCCGGAGCGGGCATCAACGCCCTCGGCTACCAGGTGGGCGCCGGTCCGGCCGGAGACAGGAAGTTCAAGCGCGAGAACTGGGGCTCGACTTTCGACGACGTGCTCACGATCACGCCGACGACCGTGGTGAATACGCGGCTGAACTGGACCCGGTTCGTCGAGGGCAACACGAATCTGTTTTCGGGATTCAACCTGGCCAGTCTGGGCCTTCCCCAGTCGCTGGCGGCCTCGGCCCGGCAGGTGGTGCTGCCCCGGATCACGTTCGGGCGCTTTGCCGGAATCGGTCAGCAGGGCAGCGCCGAAGACGTGTTCGACATCTTCCAGATCTTTTCGAGCGTCACCAAGATCGCCGGGGCGCACAACCTGAAGTTCGGCACGGATCTCCGCCTGTACCGGGAATCGTCGTTCAACTTCGGCGACCCGGTGGGCCGCTACGACTTCCGCTCGAACTGGACCCGGGGGCCGCTTGACAACTCCCCGGAAGCGCCGCTCGGGCAGGACTTTGCGGCGTTCCTGCTGGGGATGCCGACGGGCGGCATCTTCGACCTGAACGCCCACCGCACGAATCAGGCCGGCTACTACGCACTGTTCCTTCAGGACGATTTCCGGGTCCGCAAAAATCTCACGCTGAACCTGGGACTGCGATACGAGCGAGACCTGCCGACCACGGAACGGTTCAACCGGTCGGTGAACGGCTTCGACCGCACTACGGCCAACCCGATCGAAGCGGCCGCGCGCGCGGCCTATGCCGCCAACCCGATCCCGGAGATACCGGCCGCCCAGTTCCGGACCCCGGGCGGCCTTGTCTTCGCCAGTCCGTCGAACCGAAATGTTTATAACACGCCCAAGAACGCCATCAGCCCGCGCATCGGGTTTGCGTGGACGCCGGAATTCCTCGGCGGCAAGACGGTCCTGCGGGGCGGTTTCGGGATCTTCTACTTCGGGCGGGGAACCCTCGGGGTCAACCAGCCGGGCTTCAGCCAGGGCACGGAACTGGTCGCCAGTCTCGACGGGTTCCTGACGCCCGCCGCCACGTGGGCGAACCCGTTCCCAGCAGGGATACAGCAGCCGCCGGGCTCCTCGCTCGGTCTCCGCACGTTTCTCGGGCGGGACATCAACTACTTCAATCCCGACTTGGCCGCGTCGTACTCGACCCGGTGGACCTTCAGCATCCAGCGGGAGCTGGGCCGGAACATGGTGTTCGAAGCCGGCTACATGGGAAACACCGCTGAGAATCTCGAGGTGAACCGGCAGATCAACATGACGCCAGCCCAGTATCTGAGCACATCTCCGGCGCGGGATCAGGCGGCGATTGACCGGCTGACGGCGCGCGTCGCCAATCCGATCGCCGGCCTTGCTCCGGGCACCGCCCTTGACGGACCGATCACGGCTCGCGAGCAGCTTTTGCGGCCGTTCCCCCATTTCGGCAACGTTCGCGCCGACTCACTGACCGAGGGCGACAGCTACTTCCACATGTTCCAGACGCGTATCGAGAAGCGCTACTCGAACGGATTGAATCTTCTGGCGAACTATCAGTACAGCCGGCTGATGGAACGCCGCAGCCGGCTCAACGAACAGGTCGACGCGCTCGAGAAAAGGGTCGCCGCCGAGGACCGGCCCCAGCGGCTGGTGCTCAGCTTCAGCTACGACCTGCCGTTCGGCAAGGGCAAACCGCTTGGCAGCTCGGCCGGACCGCTGCTGAACCGTCTGATCGGCGGCTGGATCCTGAATGGCATCTACACCTGGCAGCCGGGACCGGCAGTCAGCTGGGGCAATGTCATTTACTTTGGCGGGGACCTCGGATGGGATCCCCGTAATATCGACCGTGTTTTCGACACGACGCGATTCAATCGAGTGCCCGCACAGCAACTGGACCGTAATTTGCGGCAGTTCCCGACGCGGTTCACCACGTACCGCCAGGACGGCGCCAACAACTTCGACTACTCCGTCATCAAGGACACGTCGATCACCGAGAGCGTCAAGGCCCAGATCCGAATCGAATTCTTCAATGGCTTGAATCATCCGGCATTCGATCCGCCGCAGCTCAGTCCGACCGCGGCGAATTTCGGAGTCATCACGCGGCAGTCAAACGTCGCTAGGCGGTTGCAGACGGGGTTGCGCCTGGTCTGGTGAATCCATCCGGAGGAATGCACAGGGGAAATAGCGAAATGCGCATGAGGATTGCAGCGGCTGTGGGGCTTTTTCTTTCCGCCGGCGCCCTGTTTGGCCAGACATACGGCGAAATCACCGGGACAGTGACGGATCCGACCGGCGCGGCGATCTCCGGGGCCCAGATCGCAATCACAAATCTTGCCACCAATCAGGTTCGGCAGGCTGTCAGCAGCGAGGCTGGCGCCTACTCAGCGCCCTTTATAGTTCCCGGGCGCTATAAGATCGAAGCAAGGTCGGCTGGATTCAAGGCGGCTGTGGCGGCGGAACGCCTGCTCCAGGTGGGTGACGTGCTGCGGGTGGATTTCACGCTCGAGGTCGGCGCGGTCTCTGAGTCCGTGGAGGTCGCCGCTTCGGCGGAGATGCTCCAGACATCGAGCACGGCGACCGGGACCGTGATCGAGCAGAAGCGGATTGTCGAGCTGCCGCTGAACGGACGCAATTATCTCCAACTGGTCCGCCTCAGTCCGAACGTCAGCGCCGAAATGCCCGCCGGTGGCCAGGCCAACGGCCGGCAGGGGGGCGAGCGCGCCAATCAGGCCCTGTCCATCTCCGGCATGCGGCAGCAGTACAACCGGTTCACGCTCGATGGCGTCGAGAACACGGACATCAACTTCAACACCTTTGTCGTCCGTCCGTCGGTCGATGCGCTTCAGGAGTTCAAGGTGCAAACGGGAGTGTATTCGGCCGAGTTCGGCCGCTCCCCGTCGCAGATCAACGTGAACACGAAGCCGGGCTCGAACGACTATCACGGGGTGCTGTTCGAGTTCCTCCGCCACGACAAGATCCAGGCCAACCCCTGGCTGGCGCCGTCGAAGAATCCGTTCCGGCGCAACCAGTACGGTTTCACCCTGGACGGACCGTTGTCGGTGCCGAAGCTGTTCAACGGCAGGGACAAACTGTTCTTCATGGCCAATTATGAGGGGCTGCGGCAGCGGGTCTCGTCGATCCGCCGCGCCACCGTGGCGGACCAGGCGATGCGGGCCGGAGACTTCTCAAACCCGGTCCATCTGCCGATCTTCGATCCCAACACGATCACCCGCGGAGCCGACGGGCGGTTCACCGCCGTGCCATTCGCCAATCAGCGGATCCCCACTTCCCGATTTGTGCGGCCCTTCCAGCAGTTGCTCGAGTTTTACGCTCTGCCCAACGTGGACGGCGCGGTGGCCGGTTCGTCTCCGTTCAACTACGTTCGGAACGCGCCGAGCCCGACCGATTGGGATCAGTTCACAACCCGAATCGATTTCAACCAGAGCGTGCAGTCCCAGTGGTTCGGGCGCCTCAGCTGGGGCGACGAACTGGTCCTCGAAGGACAGACGTTCCCGAGCCAGGACCAGACCGCCGCCACGCGCGTCTGGCAGGCGATGGTCTCGAATGTGCGCACGTTTTCGGCGACGGTCGTCAACGAGCTTCGGATTGGAGCTAACATCTTCGACAACGACCGTGGGACGGTGCTGAACAATGTCCGGAACGTGACCGCGGAATTGAACATTCCCGGATTGCCGCCGCCGATTCCGGCGGCCTGGGGCGCGCCGCAGGTGGGCTTCAGCGGAAACAACTTCGTCAGCGGCTGGGGTGAAACGACCGAAGCCCCGTTTGTCGTCCGCAACCGGACCTATCAGTTGCTCGACAACCTGAGCTGGGTTCGGGGAAAACACACATTCAAGTTCGGGGGCGAGCTGGCGACCCGCCGGTTCAACCAGACCGGCAATCAGTTCCCGCGCGGATTCTTCCAGTTTCCGGCGCAGTACACCGGCCACCCATCGGACATCTCGCGCACGGGCTCCGCATTCGCGACTGGTCTGCTTGGCTGGACGCAGGAATCAACCCGCGCGCTCGGCATCGCCAACACGCAGTTCCGGCAGTGGTCGGAGGCATTGTACGTCGAGGACACATACAAGATTCGCGGCAATCTGACGCTCAATATCGGCGTACGGTATGAATACACTCCTCCGTTCCGCGACCGGCACCGCGGGATCTTCAACGCGCAGTTTTTCTGCACGGGCGTGCTGGACGGCGGCCGCGCGCTCGATCCGAACTGCCCGGTGCCGGTTCTCGTGCGTCCGGGTCCGGGCGACTTCCACGAGGATCTGAACGTGCATCTGGCCGACAGCATACCCAAGGCGACGGGCGACGAGATTCTGTTCGGCCGGGCGGCCGTGGCGCGCGACAAGAACGACTGGGCGCCGCGTATCGGTCTGGCGTGGCAGCCTGCGGCGCGCTGGACGATGCGGACGGGCTACGGGGTTTTCTACGCCCAGGATACCGGTAACCCGATCTGGGACATGGCGCGGAATCTCGGGTTCCGCGAGTCGGCCCGCTCTCTGGACGCCATTCCGACCTCCAATGTCGTCAACCCCTGGGCTCTCAAGACCGCCGACAGCGGGACCTGCTCGAACTGGAGCGGCCTGTGCCTTTCCGGACTATACACGTTCACCAACGAAGTCAACCGGCGAACGGCGTACGTTCACCAGTATCTGTTCAACGTGCAGCACCAGCTCACCGACGCGCTGCTGATCGAATTCGGCTACCAGGGAAACAACGGGCACAAGCTGCAGCGCATGTTCGGATACAACGATCCGATCTTCCGCTCCGGCCCGGACGACCGGCGCTCCGCCAACGAGCGGCGGCCCTGGGGCGGCAATATCTACGGGCGCCTGCAAACGATCGGCAATGTGGTCAGCTCCAACTACAACTCGGGCATACTCAAGGTCCAGCAACGCTTCAGCGGGGGCCTGACGTACCTTCTCGGCTATACGTGGTCGCGGGCGATCGACGGCGGCTCGGCGATCCGGACCAACGACGGCGACAACCTGTTCCCCGCCAACAACTACGATTTCCGCCGCGAGAAGGGGCTGTCGCAGTTTCACCAGCTCCACCGGTTCACGGCGTCCATGCTGTACGAGATTCCGCTCGGCAAGGGAAAGAAGGACCTCGGGCCGGCAGGCAACGCGATCCTTGGCGGGTGGTCTCTCGGTTCGATCCTGACGATGGCGTCCGGCAGCCCGTTCAACGGAGACGGCTGCGGCGACCTCGCCGGTATCACGCAGGGCAGCCGTGGAGACGCCACCGGGATCAGTCCCTATCTCGACAAACCGACGGCCAGCGAGTATTACCGCCGGTCGCCCACCGGCCGCGGCGCCGCATCGATCACCTGCACCACCCTCGACTCCCGCGGCGTGAACGAACTGACGTACCGGGAGGGCAACATCGCGCGTAACCCTTACATCAGCCCGGGGCTTTTCGGTTGGGACTTTTCCCTGCTGAAGCGGTTCTACTTCGGCGAGCGCGCCAACTTCGAGTTCCGCTTTGAGTCGTTCAACTTTCCCAATCACCCGAATCTTGGCTTTCCCAACACAAACCTGACGTCGCCGCAGTATGGACAGGTCACGGGGGCGCGTGAGATGCGCACCAATCAGTTCGGTTTGAAGTTCGCGTGGTAGAGATCGAATGGGCTATGGAGGCGCCGATGAGAACAGTGCTGTGCCGTAGTTTACTCGTCCCGCTGGCGGCCGCGTATAGTTTCGCGCAGTCGGGGCAATCCATCCAGGGGCTGGTCGAGGACGCGACGGGCGCCGTCGTCTCCGGGGCGAGAGTGACCATGACGAACATGGGCACGGGAGTCTCGCAGACGGTCCAGACCAACGAGGCCGGATTGTACAACTTTCCCTTGATCCTCGTGGGCAACTACGAGGTCAAGGTGGAGATGCAGGGGTTCAAGACGGAAACCGTGCGGAACATCCGCGTGGAGACGGCCGCCCAGGTCCGGCAGGACTTCAAACTCGAGGTGGGAACGCTGGCGGAAGCGGTGGAAGTGTCGGCGAACACCGTGCAACTGAACACCGAGAACGCCACCGTCGGCGGGGTGATCGAGAACAAACGGATCATCGATCTACCAATCAACGGCCGGAACATGGTGGGGCTGGCGGTGCTGGTGCCGGGCGTTCAGTTCGGCAGCCGGACGGGGCTCGGCGACGGGATGGGCGGATTTCCGATTCCCGGTTCCGGCTTCTCGGTGTCGGCCAACGGGCAGCGCGAGACCTACCAGGTGGTTTCGCTCGACGGCGTGGACGCAAAGGACCCCCGGATCAACATAACCAACTTCGTCCCGTCGATCGAGGCGATCGAGGAGTTCAAGATCCAGACCAACGCGTTCACGGCGGAGTTCGGATTCGGCGGCGGGGCGAACGTGCAGATCACGATGAAGAGCGGCACCAACGCGCTTCACGGGACCTTTTTTGAATTCCTTCGCAACAACATTTTCGACGCTGAACATTACTTCCTCAATTTCGAGCGGCCGGCCAACCTCGAGCGGCTCAAGCAGAACACGCTGCGGCGGAACCAGTTCGGGTTCGTCATGAGCGGCCCGGTCACGATTCCCCGGCTCTACGACGGCAGGAACCGGACATTCTGGGCGTTTAATATGGAGCACCGGCTCGACCGCGTCGAAGCGGTGCAGAACGCCAACTTCGTCATAGACTCCTTCCGACGGGGCGATTTTTCCGAGATCCTCCGCCCGACCCCGATCGGCGGAACCACTCAATTCCGGAACCCGACGATCCTGTTCGACGCCTACACCGGAATGCCGATTCCGAACAATATCCTGCCCGCATCGCGGCTTCACCCGGGCGCGCTCAACATTCTCAACACATACGTGCCGCGCCCCCAATTCCGGCAGCCCGACCCGTTCGACTTCAACGCCACCGCCTCGGTCCCGCAGCCGGTAAACGCCCATACCTACTTCACACGGATCGACCACAACTTCAGCGCGAGCGATCGCGTGTTTGGGCGCCTGGCGTGGGACCGTTCCAACCTGACCCGGAACAACATCAACCCGAATCTTCCCGTTTTCGTGAAATCCGCGGTCACCAACCTCGCCACGCAGTGGATCCACACGTTCAGCCCGTCCATGATCAATGAGTTGCGTTTTGGCTTCAACATCTCCGACGACTTGACCTCCAACCCGCGCACGGACAACACGTCCTTCGACATGGACGCGCTCGGAATCGGCCAGTTCCGCGTGTTCTCGGACGGCAACCGGAAGCTTACACCCCGCGAACACGGGCTGCCGCGGCTCAACGGACTGCCGTTCCCGGTCGGCGAGAACACCAACGGAAACGGTTACGACAATATGGACACTGTCCAGATCGGCAACCACCTGTCGCTGTTCCGGGGCAAGCACAATATCAAGGTCGGCGGGGAACTCTACTACATCACGATGGAGCGCGGCGCGGCCAACGTTGAGGAGGGCGCGCTCGCCTTCAGCGGCAACGAATCCGGCTATTCCTTCGCATCTTTTCTGCTCGGGCTTCCGTCTTCCTCGACTTCACCCGAGGGCTTGCCCCTGACCTTCCCGCGGGAAACGCGGGTGGGCGGTTACTTCCACGACGACTGGAAGGTCACGCCGCGGATCACGGTGAGCGGCGGATTGCGGTGGGACTACATCGGCGCGCCGTACGACGCCAAAGGGCTCTGGCGAACGCTCGATTTCCCGGGGGACGGCGCGGGCATCTCGGGCCGCGGCGCCGGCTACCAGATCCCGGGTGGCGCGCGCATTCCGGCGATCGCCCCGGCCGCGCTCGGTTCCGCAGGGGCCTTCGCGCTGTTTCCGACCCAGAACTTTTTCATGCCGCGCCTCGGCATCACCTACCGTCCGGCGGACAAGTGGGTTTTCCGAGTTGGCGCAGGGCAGTTTGACAACATCAACCATCTCAACACCTGGACGATTTTCAACCTGATGCCGCCGAAGTCCGGTTCGCTGGTTTTCAATTCCGTCACCGACGTGGCGCAGACGATCAATGTCATCGGCGGGACGGGCCAGACGGTGCCGATTCAGCTGCGGAGGTTCCGGCCGGGCCAGCCGATCCTGACGTTGAACGATCCGTTCCTGCAAGCCGCCGGCGTGGCCGCCGCCCCGCGCCCTGTGGCGCTGCTCTACGTTCCGCCGGACTACAAGCACGGCGACGTCTGGAAATGGTCCTTCGACATCCAACGCGAGCTTCCGTTCAATGCGTCGCTCACGGTCGGCTACGTCGGCTCCAAGGGGACTCATGTCGGCAATTCGATCGGCAACTACAACCAGCCGTCGCCGTCGCCGGATACCAACATCCAGGCCCGCCGGCCGTACCAGCGTTTCTACGACCCGGCCACGCCCAACCTGGGAGTCCAGACCATCAGCACCATCCGCTACATCGACTCCTACGGCGAGAGCTTTCATCACGGTCTCCAGGTGAAACTGGACCGCCGGTTCATGAGGGGGCTTGCGGGAGGACTTTCGTACACGTTCTCCAAAACGCACGGCGACGGCGAGAGCGGAGGCAACGAGGGAGTTTCCTTCCAGGACCCGCTCGACCGCAGGGGAAGCCGCGGGCGCTTCCGCTTCGATCAGACGCATAACATGGTCGCGAACTTCGTCTGGGAGCTTCCCGGCCAGAACATCAAGGGGCCGGCCCGGCACTTCATCGGGGGATGGCAGTCGAACGGCATCCTTTCGATCCGGACGGGGTTCCCGTTCAACGTCAACCAGGGAGGCGACATCAACACGGGCGGAACGGTCCGGCCGGACCTGGTGGGCAATCCCCGCCTGTCAAATCCCACGCGGGCGCAATGGTTCAATCCGCAGGCGTTCTCCCGCGTGACCTGCAACATCCCGACCCGCCAGGACCTGTGCCGCTTCGGCTCGTTCGGCTACAACGTGCTCACCGGCCCCGGCCAGCGGAATCTGGACTTTTCGCTGTTCAAGAACTTTCCCTTCAAAGAGAGGTTCAACGTGCAGTTCCGCTGGGAGGCGATCAACTCCACCAACACGCCGTACTTCGGTGAGCCCGGCGGCATCAGCTTCACCAATGTGAACCAGATCACGCCGGACGGCACGCGCATGGGCGAGATCCGCAGCCTGCGCAATCCGATGCGGATCATGCAGTGGGGCCTGAAACTGATGTTTTGAACGAGCGCCGCCGGTTCGGTTGTTAAAGGCTCAGGCATCCGGAGGGGGGGCGAGCGCCGCTACCAGTGCGCCGAGAAGGCGGGCGCTTTGCGAAGGGGCGAGGAGTTTTCATCTCCCCAGGCGCTCCCATGGGCAGCCGCACCGGGTCGGCCGGCGCCTTCCGCCCGCGCCGGAACTGGGCTAGCGCCCGACCCACGGCCGGACTCGGCTGCGGTCACGGGAGATTTTCCCCGCGTTCACATCTCCGTAACTTCTGTTTGAGACTGATAGGATCAGGAAGGCCGCCTGCCGGCGGGTGAGCCCGAATGAGAGTCGCACAAACGGTCGTGACATTCGTCCACACACGGGATATGCGCCTGATGCGCGTCGTGCACCGGTGGCGCGCCCCGCACTGGATCCGTCTGTGGATGATCTGCGCCACCCGCGGAGGAGACGGGTGGCTCTGGTACGCCATGGCGGCGGCGGTGCTGGCTTTGGGAGGAGAAAGCCGGTACCGCGCCGTGGCGGCGTGCGGGGGAGGATCGGCGATCGGAATCGCCGTATTTCTGGCGCTCAAACGACTCACGGGGCGGCGGCGTCCGTGCCACATCGAGCCGCATTGCTGGGCGAACCTGCTGCCGCCGGACCGATTCTCGTTTCCGTCCGGCCATACCATCACGGCGTTCGCCGTTTCGACCCCGCTGAGCCTCTTTTATCCGGACATGATGGCCGGCGTCATGTTCTGCGCCTTCAGCATCGCGATTTCGCGAATCCTGCTTGGGATGCACTTCCTCAGCGACGTCCTGGCCGGAGCCATCCTGGGGACGGCCATCGGGTTCTGGACTTACGGACTGGCGCTGCTGTAGAGTGGCGCTCCCGGCGAAATTCCGGGGCCTAGAACCAGAATTTCAATCCCAGTTGCAGCGTCCGGGCCAGCCGCGCGGAGGTGATGCGGCCGAATGTCGGGTTGCCGAAGGCCCCTCCCGGCGCTCCGAGATTCGTCCGGTTGGGAAGGTTGAAGAAGTCGCCCCGCAACTCGAACTTCATCCCTTCCCGCGCGGGCACGGGGAAGAACCGGATCACAGAGACGTCCACGCTGACCAGACCCGGACCCTGGATATCGGGGAACTTCGGACTGTTGCCGATGGTGCGCGGCGGGGGCGCCACGAAAGCGGCGGTGTTGAACCAGCGCCCGATATTCCGCTCCGCGTCCGGCAGCCGGTGGTCTCCGATCCAGTTCGGGCGGAACTGCCGCGAGAACGTCTGCGCCGTGTTGGTGGCCTGCGTGATCCACACCTGGTCTCCGCTTTGCAGGGTCAGGATGTTGGAAACCTGCCACCCGCCCAGCAGGTACGACGCCGCGCCCCCGCCGCCGAGCCAGCGCCGGCCTCTGCCGAACGGCAGATCATAGACGAAGGCGCTCACGAACCGGTTCGGGTAGTGCGACTGGCTCAGGCCGCGCTCCAGCCGCAGGTTGTAGGGGTCCATCGGAAACTGCGACGAGAAGTTGTCCTCGTTGTAGTCGAGGAACTTCGAAAACGTGTAACTGACGCTCCAGAAGAAGCCGTTCCGGTACCTCCGCTCGAGTCCCAACTGGAGGGCGTTGTAGCTCGAATTCTGAATCTCGCAGTGGCAGAGAATGAAGCCGTAGTCCGGATAGGGCCGCATCGCCTGTGTACCGGCGCCGGCGCGCTGCACGTCCTCGATCCGGATGGTGTTGATGTCCTGGTTCATCATCATGTGGCGTCCCACGCTTCCGATGTAGGACGCCTGGAGAAGGTACTGCCCCAACTCGTGCTGAATGTCGAAGTTCCACTGCTGGAAGCTTCCGAGCTTGGCGCGCTCGATCTTGGTGTCGATGGCGAAGCCCTTGCCGTCCCGGCTCGGCACGATCGGCGGGGTCTGCGAAAGAATCACGGCCGGGCTGATGCCGTCACTCTGGATGCCCAGGCGCTGGTCGGCGGGGAAGCGGGCGAACGCCGAAGTGGCGCGGCCGGTGAGCGGAATGTAGAAAATGCCGTAGTGCGAGCGGATCACGGTCTTCCCCAGCGGACGCCAGGCGAAGCCGACACGCGGGCCGAAGTTCAAACGGTCGGTGAACTGGATGTAGTTGCGGCCGAGCTCCTCCATCGTCACCGGGCGGCCCTGCCGCAGGTCGAAGTTGGATCCCTGCATGCGCGTCTCGCGCGGGTTCTGCTCGACGTCGTAGCGGAGGCCGAGGTTCAGGGTCAGGTTCGGCGACACTTTCCAGTCGTCCTGGAAGAAGGTTCCGAACGCGATGGAGCGGTAGTAGAAGCGGCTGCGAAGGGTGCTGTTGTTGAACGTGTTGGCATGTCCGAGAAGGAGGCTCGCCACCGGGTGCCCGGTCGTTCCCGGATTGAGGGGATCGGCCGTCTGCCCGGCGTTGAACGTGTACTCGCCCGTGAACTGAAGTTGCAGGTCGTTGATAGGGAACTTGCGATAGTCCACGCCCGCCTTCAACACGTGTTTCCCGCGCACGAACGTGGTGATGTTCTGAATCTGGTACTGGTTTTCGACCGGGTTGAACGCCGCCGCGTCGCCGATGCCCTCGTAGCCGGCCACGTCGACCACGGGCAGCCCCACGATGTTCAGATTTGGGATGCCGAGCAGATCGCCCACGCCCGGGCTGAGGAGGCGCTCCTGAATGCCGCGGAACAGCGACACGCGGGTGTCGGTCAGCGTGACCGGGTTGATGGTGCGGGTCCACCCGATCGCGCTTGTCAGGTAGCGGTTGAAGTTCCCTCGCGCGCCGCCGGTGCGGGCCCCGGCGAACGGTCGCGCGGTGTCGGAGTACTGGTGGTCCCAGCTGTAGCGCCCGAACACAATGTCCCGGTCCGACATCCTCCAGTCGATCCGCGCGTCGAATTTGTTGTTGTTGGCCTTGTTGGGAACCAGCCGCGTGAAGTTGGGTATGCCCGCCACATTCGGCTCCGGGTAGAAGGCCAGTATCTTCGGCGCGGGCGCGTCAAACCGGGCGGCGGGAACCACATTCCCGGGAAAGGGGTCGCGGACGAGCCGCTGGCCGGCCGGGCCTGGGCGGGAAGTGGCCGGGTCGAAGACCGTGCGCTGGCCGGCGAAATTTCCCTGTTTCATGGCGGTGGTAGGGATGGTGCGGTTGAAGAGTGACTCCTCCGCCTGCCGGAACAGTTCAAAATCGCCGAAAAAGAACAGCCGGTCCTTCCGGACCGGACCGCCCACCATGCCTCCGAACTGGTTCTGGATCAGCTTGGGCGTTGATGTGGCGAAGAAGTTGCGCGCGTTGATGCTGTTGTTGCGGTGGAACTCGAAGACGTTGCCGGCGATCCGGTTGGTTCCGCTCTTGAGCGTCGCGTTGACCACTCCGCCCACGGTTCGGCCGAACTCAGCCGACAGGCCGTTGGTCTGCACCTTGAACTCCTGGATCGCGTCGAGGTTGGGCTGCGTGAACAGTTGCCCGCGGCGCGGCGTCGTGATGGAGCCGCCGTCGAGAACGTACTCGCCGCTGCGCGCGCGGCCTCCGCTCAGCCGCGGCAGTTCGTCGTCGCCGCGCTGCTGCGCCCCCGGGGTGAGCAGGACCAGTTCGAAGGCGTTGCGGCCGCGCAGCGGAAGCTGCTTGATCGTACCCTCCTCGATGACGCGGCCGATGGTGTTGCTCTCGGTCTGAATCAGCTGAGCATCCGCGCGGACCTCGACCGACTCGGTCACCTGCCCCACTTTCATCACGATATCCACGCGGATCCGGTCTTCGACGCGCAGCGCCACGCCACGCCGTACGAGCTTCTGGAATCCGGTCCTCTCGGCCTCCACGTCGTACTGGCCGGGCCGCAGCTCTCCCGCGAAGTACAGGCCGCTTTCGTTGGACTGGATCGCCACCTCGAAGCCCGTGTTGACGTTGCGCACTGTGACGCGCGTGTTCGGCAGCGCCGCTCCGCTTTCATCGGTGACGTTACCCTGAATCGACCCGAAAATCGCCTGCCCGCGCGCGGACGAGGCCGCCAGGAGCATGAAGATCGTGATAAGGACTCCCATGGGCTTTATTATAGGGATAGTAGCCGGCCGCCCCGCAGGGCGCGCTGTGCCGGACAGAGACAGACGGGGATTGACTCCGGGCTGAGACGGGTGTACATTTCTCCTAAATCTGGGGTCGCGACTGGGGACTCCGGCTGCTGTATTTCACTCAAGATAACCTTCAACGGGGATATCACCATGCGTTTGACTTGTGTTGCCCGGCACTTGGCCGGCTGGATCCTTGCCGCCGTTTGGGCCAGCGCCCAAACAGACCGCGGCATCATAACGGGAACCGTTACCGATTCCAGCGGCGCGGCTGTGCCGGCGGCCCGGGTCTCGGCGACCAACGTGGCGACCAACACCGGCTTTTCGACCGAGACTACCAGCAGCGGGGATTTCACCATTCCCGCCCTGCCCGTGGGCACCTACAACGTCCGGATCGAGAAGACGGGCTTCAAGTCGGCCGTGCGCCGCGACGTGATCCTCAACTCGGGCGCCACGGTCACCATGAACGCGACGCTCGAGGTCGGCGCCGTCACCGAGTCCATCCAGGTTTCCGCCTCCCTCGATCTCCTGCAAACGTCGACCGCGAAGGTGTCCACCGCGGTCAACAACAAGATGGTCGACGAACTTCCGCTCGTGGTCGGGGGCGCCATGCGGGGCGCCTTTGACCTCGCCGTGGTGACACCCGAGGCCAACCAGCCGGGCGACGACAGCTTCAATGTGGGTGGAGGCCAGGGCGGGGCGTTCGGAGCAACCCTGGATGGCGTGTCCATCCTCACCGGGCGCTTTAACTCCGTTCAATGGACCAATGTCAACACGCCTTCCGTCGACGCCATCACCGAGTTCGCCGTCGAAACCAATGGCTTCAAGGCCGAGTTCGGCCGCGGCCAGGGAGGAATGATCACGTTCTCGTCCAAGTCCGGAACCAATGAATTCCACGGCACGGCGTACGAGTTCCTCAGAAACGACGCCCTCGACGCCCGCCGGTTCTTTGAGAACCAGAAGGGAAAGTACAAACAGCACGACTTCGGGGCCAGCGGCGGCGGCCCAGTCGTGATCCCCAAACTTTACAACGGCCGGAACCGGACGTTCTTCTTTCTCTCCGGAGAGTGGTTCAGGAACCGCGTCGGCGCCTCCAGCGGCCGCTTCAGCGTGCCCACGCCGGAGATGTACAACGGCGATTTCCGCAACTGGGTGGACGGCAACAATCGCCCGCTTCCGATCTACGACCCTGCCACGACCGCCTCGACCGGGTCGGGGTTCGTCCGTCAGCCGTTCCCCGGCAATCAGGTTCCGCAGGCGCGCTTCGCCACGATTTCCCGAAACTACGTCAGCCTGATCCGGGACATTCTCCGGCCCAACAACGGCGCCGCGCCGGGAACCAGCGACTACGTCCGCAACAACTACATCAACAACGTCGGCACACTCATCGACCCGTGGACCAAATACAGCTTCAAGGTCGACCACAACGTCACGCAAAACGACCGCGTCAACTTCCTGTACAACTACGGCAAGCATGAGACGCTGCCCGGGGCCGACGGTTTCCCCGGACTGCCGGCTCCGCTCGTCGACCGGCGCCGCGACAACCAGAACAGCAACGTGATTCGGGCGACGTACGACAAAGTGGTCACGCCCACCGTCGTCAACCACATGTTCGGCGGGTTCAACATGATGCTTGACAGCCACTATGCTTTGACGCTTGACGGCAAATGGGCCGACAAGGGCATCTGCCTCAAAGGGGCGTGGGACTGCAACCGCAACCTGCTGATCGCCGAGTTCTCCGATTACAACACCTGGGTCGCCCGCGCCTATGACGGCTCGGAGAACTTCGCATTTTCGTTTGGCGACGACCTGAGCGTAACCCGGGGAAAACACACCCTGAAGTTCGGTTACCTGTGGGAGCGTATCCACTACAACGGTTTCGGCCAGCAGACCATCGGCGGGCTGGTCCGAGGGGACCGGCGTTCGACTAGCGTGCCCAACGACAACAATCTCAACACGGGCGGCGGCAACGGCTTCGCGTCTTTCCTTCTGGGCCAGGGGTTCACGGGCGGCACGGAGAATGACCGTTTTGTCGGCCAGCAGTGGCGCAGCCATGCCTGGTATGCCCAGGATGACTTCAAGGTGACGCAGCGTCTCACGCTGAATTACGGCGTTCGCTACGAGTTCACGTTGCCGCCTCTCGAACAGCAGGACAAGTGGAGCGATCTCGATCCCAACCTGCCGAACCCGAGAGCCGCGAATCTGCCGGGCGCGCTCCGGTTCGCCGGCTTCGGCCCCGGCCGCGAGAACAAGCGCGCGATCGCCGAGGGCTGGTATGGCGGCATCTCACCGCGGTTCGGGGCCGCTTATGCACTGGATGCCAAGACCGTCCTTCGCGCCAGCGCCGGCAGAAGCTTCGGCGTCGCCAAGACGATCACCGGCAGCGCGCACTTTGAGGGCTCTACGCTCGTTTTCTCAGCCTCCAGCCTCGACAACGGAGTCACCCCCATCTTCCTGTACGATCAGGGGTTGCCCCCCTATACGAAGCCCCCCGTGATCGATCCGTCGTTCTCCAATGGGGCCAGTCCCGCCTTCTGGGACGGCGAGGCCGTGCGCCTCCCGGAGAACTACCAATGGACGTTCTCTGTTCAGCGCCAAGTGACCAACACGACGGTCCTCGAGGCAAACTACCACGCCACGATCGGCGCCCACCTGGTGGCGGGCCTGAAGCGCTACAACCAACTCCCCTTCAGCGTCCTGGAGCGCTACGGGCGGACTCTGCTGGCCAGCCCGGTCAATTCTCCGGCCGCCATCGCGGCCGGCATCCGGCTGCCCTACGCCGACATCAACTGCCAGTTCAGCGCCACCTGCGCCCCGGTGAGCGTGGCCCAGGCCCTCCGTCCCTTCCCGCAGTTCCGGGATATCAACACGGCCTCGGGCGCCGGTGACAAGAGCGGACACTCGAGTTACCATGCCCTGCTGCTGAAGGCCGACAAACGCTACGGCCAAGGGTTGACGTTGCAGGGATCCTACGTCCTGTCAAAGCTTCTGACCGACGCCGACGGCTACAATCCCGACAACGCGACGCTGGACCACTACAACCGGCGCCTCGAGAAATCGATCGGGGAGTTCGACCTCACGCACAATCTGAAGCTCACTTACATCTATGAACTGCCGTTCGGCAAAGGCCGCCGCTGGGCCAGCAGCGGGCCGGCGTCGTGGATCATCGGCGGATGGCGCATCGCCGGCAGTCAGTTCTACTCGAGCGGCTATCCGCTCAGCCTCGTCAACAGCGCGGCCCTCGGCAGCGTGATGTTCAACGGACGAAGCGCCGCCACGATCACCACTTACGACGGATGGTTCGCCCGGCACAGCAACCCGGACTGGAAGGGCAATGACCGCTATTTCCAGCCGCCCGCTTTCTTCGGTCCGCAGCCGACCGACCGGACGGGAAACGCAACGCGCCACAACCCCAAGGCGCGCCAACCCTGGAATCTGAACGAGAACTTCTCGCTGGCCAAATCGTTTCCGGTCACCGAGGCGATCCGGATCGACTTCCGCTGGGAGATGTTCAATGCGTTCAACCGCTTCCGTCCGAACCCGGGCTCGACCAACATCCAGGATCCAAACTTTGGCCGCGTGCAGAGCCAGCTCAATGAGCCGCGGCGAATGCAACTCGGTCTGAAGCTCTACTTCTAATCCGGGGCGAACCGGCCTCTCCGGCCGGGTCTGCTCCGGCCGAGGGCGCGGCGCCCGGGATAGAATAGGTCCGATATGAAGCGTCGATCCTTTCTTCTCTCGAGCGCCACCGCGGCGGCTGCCTCCGGCTGGGCGGGCGCGAATGACCGTGTGCGCATGGCGGTCATCGGCGTCGGCGGCCGCGGCACGGCGATCATCGGCGAGGCCCTCAAGACGCCCGGCATCGAGATCGGAACGGTGGTCGACCCGGACGGCAACCGCACCGAAGCAGCCTCCAAGAGGGTGTTCGACAAATCCGGCAAGCGCCCCAAACTCGAATCCGACATGCGCCGCGCCTTCGAGGACAAAGACATCGACGCGGTGGCCATCGCGACCACAAACCTCTGGCACGCGCTCACCGCGATCTGGGCCATGCAGGCGGGCAAGGACGCCTACGTCGAGAAGCCCGTGTCGCACAACGTATGGGAAGGCCGGAAACTCGTCGAGTGCGCGCGGAAGTACCAGCGGATCTGCCAGGGCGGAACCCAACGGCGCTCCTACGGGCGCTTCCGCAAGATTGCGGAGATCATCCATGCGGGCGTCATCGGCGACATCTACCAGGCCAAGTGGGTATTCCCCGGAAAACGGGATTCGATCGGATTCAAACCGCACACCCAGCCGCCCGGCTGGCTCAACTGGGATCTCTGGCTTGGACCGGCGCCGGAGCAGCCGTTCCACGAGAATCTGGTGCACTACAACTGGCACTGGTTCTGGGATTTCGGCAACGGGGAGCTGGGCAACAACGGAATCCACCTCGTGGACATCTCCCGCTGGTGCATGAAACGAGGTCTGCCAATCAAAGTGCACTCTTCGGGCGGCCGCTTCGGCTACAAGGACCAGGCACAGACCCCGAACACGCAAGTGGTCACCTGGACGTATGAAGACGGCGCCACCATCATCGGCGAGATCCGCGACCTCTACACGACCGAGCCGATGTCATGGGACTTCTTCGGGACAAAGGGACACATCCACGTGTTCAACGACGGGAAGTTCCAGATGGTGATGGGGCGCAACAAGCAACTGGAGCCGGAAGTCGCGCCGCTGCCGGACGTCGACCACGTGGCCAACTTCGCCGAAGCGGTCCGCACGCGGAAATGGCAGTCCCTCAACGCCGAAATCGAGCAGACTTTCCTGTCCACCGCGCTCTGCCACCTCGGCAACATCTCCTACCGGCTGGGCCGGGAGCTTCGTTTCGATCCGGCCACCGAGAAGTTCATCGGCGACGCCGACGCGGACAAGTTGCTTACGAGGGAATACCGCAAGCCCTACGTGGTCCCTGAGCAGGTGTAGACGGGCGCGCCCGATGCGCGGCGATCGGTCTGCTGTTCCGGCTCGCGCGCGGGGCTCCGTCTCGGTCCTGGCTGTCATGCTGGCCGCCGTCGCGGAGGCGCAGCCGCTGGGTCCGCCGGGCTCGGCCGCGGAATTCCGGCACGAGAACACCGGCCCCCTGCGCGCCTCCGTTGTCCGGAGGTTCACCGTCCGGTTGGGCCCGGTCGAGAACGTCTCCGGCCGCGCATCCCAGTGGTGGTCGCTGGCGGCGGTGAAGGAGAACGGCGGGGAGTTCGCCATCTGGCTGCTCCAGGACCAGCGCGGCGCCGCCCGCTACATTCTGCGCGAGGGCGCCGGGCCCGCCCGCGAGTACCGCAACGCGCTCACGGGACTCGCCCTGCTGCCCTCGCACGGCGCGTGGCCGTTTCTGGTTCCGGAAAGTCTGACCGGCGCGCGAACGCGCTACCTGGGACACACATACGTTCGCGAGCGCTTTTTCTCAGCCGGGTTCGATCCCCCGCCGGTGACAGCCGTCGTCGAGCTTCGCCCGGACCTTCTGGTCGGCCCCGCCAGCAACACGCGGCAGAAAGACGACCACCGCCGGTGGGACAACTCCGATTACGAACTGGTCCTGCTCACACGGGACGACTACCGGGAAATGCGTGACGCCGGGGTCACCTGCGTCCGCGCCGGAGCCGGCCAGGCGGCGTGGGCCGACGAACTCGGGCTGTTCTACTGGGACGGCGGCGCGGACCTGCCGTTTCCGGAGTCGCTCTACCGCAGCCAGTATCTCGGCGCGGCGTTGTACCTGGATGAGCCCGCGGTCGGAACGCGCGATCACGTCATCCGGCCGCGGCTGGAAAGGGACCCGGCCTACCGGAAGTCCATCACGCCGCAGGCCGCGTTTTCCGAGTTCGAGGCGTACTTCGCCAAGGCACTCGCGGAAGGAGCGCCGTCGGCGATGATGCGCCGGCTCCGGTCCCGCACCGACGTCGACATTGGCGGCATGGATCTTGTCCAGAGCAACCTTTACACGTGGGAGACCATGGTCGAAACCGCCGCCTGGCAGTTGTCCCGGGACCCGCGCGTACCGGCGGCGTTCGTCTTCGAGCCGCCCGGCCGCGTCGGCACGCGGCGGACGCTTCCGGAAATGGACATGACCTATGGAGTCCAGATCCCGCCTGAGGATCCGCGGCATCTCACGGATCTGCTGTTCGCGTTCCTGCGCGGGGCGGCGCGCGCCACGGACAAGCACTGGGGAGTGAGCATCTACGGGGCGGTCGACCGCTCGGACGCTCCCTACTGGCTGACGCGCGCCTACGACCTCGGCGCGACCCGCTTTCACTTCTGGGACAACTACCGGCTGGCGTGCGTTCCCTACCGCGAAGTGCTCGCCCTGTCACGGCACCTGCGCGACCACGCCGGCAGCCGGCCCCGCCGCGACCTGGACCGGCTCCGCCGCGCGGCGGAAACCGCCATCGTGTTCCCCCGCGGCTACGGTCTTGGCCACGTGATGATGGGGAAAGGCAGTCTCTGGGGGGTGGGTGAACTCAACCTCGAACGGATCAATTCCCAAGGCGTGAAGCACCGCGCGGTGATGTCGAATCTGTTCAGGGAGATCGAGCGCTGTCTCCGGCTGGGCGTCGCCTTTGATGTCCTCTGGGACGTGCCGGGCCTGCCCCTCGCCGGTTATCGCGAGGTCATCCGCGTCACCGAGTCGGTTGCGAAGCCGGCCGTCGTCCCCGCGCGGCCCGGCGGCGCCCCGCCCGCTCTCACCGTTACGACCACGACCCGCCGCGAGGGAGGCCGGACGATCGTCACGGCGAAGGCGGTCGTAAGAGAGACAAGCGCGCCGGTGTACTATACCTTCGGCGCGGACACCACCGGCGTCTACCGGAACGCGAAAGTAGCCTGGGAGCTGTACGGTCCTGGGGATGAGGATCACGTGTTTTTCATCCCGGAGCGTCTTGAGCCCAAGGTGGACGGCGACACGGTCCTGATCGAGTTCCCGCTTCCGCGGCCCGGCCGCTACCGGCTTCGCGCCGCCACGGTCGACACGGCGGGCCGCTCCACGGTGGAATGGCGGACTCTCACAGCGCCGTAGCGCGCGCCCGGGTTCCTTGACACCCACGGACCCGTTGCCTATGATCGGAACCACGCTCAGGGGCGTCATACGATTTCAGAAAGTTTCCTTCGTTCTCAGCGCGGCCACGACCTTCCGCCGGGCCGCCCTGATGCTGCCTTGCCTGGCCTGGATGTTATCCGCGCAGTCACCGCAGGCCAGCGTGACCGGCCTTGTCTCGGACGTGCAGGGGGCGGTGATCGCCGGGGCGACGGTCACCGCGCTGCACACCGGAACGGGAGCCCGGACTACCGTCACCACCAATCCGCAAGGTCTGTTCGTCATCCGGCCGCTGCCGATCGGCTTCTACACCGTCCGGGTGGAACACCCGGGCTTCAAGAGCTTCGAGAACTCCGGGATCACGCTCACCACCGGCCAATCGCTGGAGCTGAATGTCACGCTCGACCTGGGCGCGGTCGCGGAAAGCGTTCAGGTCACCGGCGGGGCCCAGATTCTCGAGACGCGCACGTCCGACGTCGGCCAGCTTGTGGAATCCCGAACCATTGAAGACATGCCGCTCGGCGACCGCCGCTCGATGCAAATGGTCAACATCATCGGCGGCGCGGTCTTCGTCAACTATGACGCCGGCGCCAAGCCGAACTTTTCTCTTGCCGGCGGCCGTACCCAGAGCCAGATGCTCTGGCTCGACGGAGGCAGCGGCCAGAACCTCCGGCTGGGCATCGGGCAGATGGACATCGACCCTCCGGTCGAGATCGTTCAGGAAGTCAAGATCATGGCCAACAACTACGCGGCGGAGTACGGCGGCTCGGCCGGCGGCGTCATCATCACGACGCTGAAATCGGGCACGAACCGGTTTCGCGGAAGCCTGTTTGAGTATCTGCGCAACGACAAGCTCGACGCGGCGAACTTCTTTGCGCCGGTCCAGGAGAACCGCAAGGTGAAGGCGCCGCTCCGCTACAACGTCTTCGGCGGGACGGTTGGCGGACCCATCCGGAAGGACCGCACGTTCTTCTTCTTCACTTATGAGGGTTCGCGCCGCTCGGAAGGCTCCACGCGCACGCTGACCGTGCCGACATTGCAGCAGCGCTCCGGCGACTTCTCGAACACGCGCAACGCGGCCGGCGCTCTCGTTCCCATCTACGACCCCAGCACGACGCGGCCGAGCGGCTCCACCTTCGCGCGCGATCCGTTTCCGGGCAACCGGATTCCCGCCGCCCGCCTCGACCCGGTCGCGGTCAACCTGACCTCCTTCTATCCAAACCCGAACCGCACTCCCGACAATCCCACCGGCGCCAATAACTTCCGCGCCAACGGCGGGATCCGGCTGAACCGCAACAACACCACGGTCAAAATTGATCACAACTTCAACGATCGCGACCGGGTGAACTTCCGCTATATGCGCAACAGCGACGACCGGTTCAACCGGAGCGTGTACCCGGAACCGGCCGCCGAGACCGTGACAGACAATCCGGCCGACCAAAGCTACTTCTTCGGATCGTGGACCCGGACGATCTCGCCCACCCTGGTGAATGATTTCCGCTTCAACTACGGGACCCGCGGTGCGGATGCGCGGTCCAAGGGCCTCGACGGAAGCTGGCCATCCAAGATAGGCCTGCGCGGCGTTCCCGAGGACGCGTTTCCCACCATCAACGCGGCGGGCTTCGCCGCACTGGGCGCTGGTACGCACCGCCGCTACAGCCGGCCGTTTGAGAATCTCCAGTTCGTCGACAACCTATCGTTCATCCGCGGCCGGCACTCGTTCAAAGTTGGGGGAGACTTCCGCCGGTCGCGCGTGGTCGATCAGTTGCGCCAGTCCGTTTCCGGCAACTTCACGTTCAGCGTGCTGCCCACAGGCCAGCCCGGAACGGCGGCGAGCGGCAACGGTCTCGCCACCCTGCTGCTCGGATTTCCGACGGCGTTCACGCTTCGGGATACGCCGGCGCTCCGCCGGACGAGCTGGTATATGTCCGGGTTCGTTCAGGACGACTGGACGGTCAGCCGCCACCTCACCCTGAACATCGGCGTCCGCTGGGAGATCGATACGCCGATCAAGGACAGCGACGGCCGCATGAACGGATTCGACCAGGATCAGGTCAATCCCGTCTCCGGCACTCCGGGCGTGGTCAAGTTCGCCGGCGTCAATGGCTGGCGCAATCTTCCGTACGACAACGACCGGAACAACTTTGCGCCCCGGTTCGGCCTCGCCTGGAAGCCGTTCGGGTCGGAGAAGACGGTCGTGCGGGGAGGATACGGAATCGTCTTCGCCCATCCCTTCGATCACGGCGGCCCCACGGCGGCGTCACTGGGTTATGAAACCTCGGCGACTCTCAACACGCCGGACAACGGCATCACGGCGCCGTTCTATCTGCGCAACGGCGTTCCGGTTTCCGGCCGGGCGGCCGAATTGAACGACTCCTTCGGAGCGGTCCGTGTGGGCCAGGCCGCCACGGCGGCGGTCACGTTTTTCGAGACGGGCCGCCAGTCGGGTTACGCCCAACACTTCAATTTCGGCGTGCAGCGCGAACTGCTGCGCGATACGGTGCTCGAACTGAGCTACGTCGCCAACCTGGCGCGGAAACTGGCCAGCAGCAACATCTCGATCAACCAGATCCGGCCCGAGCGGCTCGGTCCGGGCGTCACCCAGCGGGACCGTCCCTATCCCCAGTTCAGCGACGTCGCACTCATTTTTCCTTCGTTCGGAGTCTCCAGCTACCACGCCGGCCTGGTTCGCCTGGAGAGGCGATTCTCCGCCGGATTCAACATCCTGAGCACCTACACGTTCGCCAAGTTCCTCAACAACGTGGATGAAGGCGGGTCCGCCCTGGGAAACGAAGGCTCGCCGTATTCGAATTTCTACAACCGCCGCGCGGATTGGGGGCCATCCACCAACGACATCCGGCACCGTTTCACGCTGAGCACAGTGTATGAGCTGCCCTTCGGCCGGACCCGGCGCTGGCTGCGCGATCATCCGCTGCGCTATGCGGCAGGGGACTGGTCTGTGAGTTGCGTGGCGACGCTGCAAACGGGCGCTCCCTTCACCGTCACGACGCAGGCGAATACCACGAACGCCTTCTCGGCCGGGGCCCTCCGGGCCGACGTCCTCCGCAACCCCAATCTCCCGGCGGGCGAACGCTCCCTGCTGCGCTGGTTCGACACATCGGCATTCCGCCAGCCAGCGCAGTTCCAGTTCGGAAACCAGGGAGTCAACCTCGGCCGCGGCGACGGCCAGACCGGAATCAATCTCAGCATCCTGCGCAACTTTCCGATCCGGGAGACCGTGAGGCTTCAGTTCCGCGGTGAGATCTTCAATGCGCCGAATCATCCCAACTTCAATCTGCCGGGCGTGGTTTTCGGGGCCCCGGGCTTCGGCGTGGTCAACTCCGCGAGCCCGGCGCGGCAGGTGCAACTGGGAATGCGACTCGTCTTTTGAGGACCCGGGCTTGATGAAGACGCGGGAGGGCGTGGCGGACCGGCAGGAGCCGATAACGCCGGGGCGTCCCCGGTCGACTGCCGAAAGCCGCGTTGTCGTGCTGAACCAGCGGTCGATGGTCCGCTGCGAGGACCTGGCCGATGCTCGACTGGTCCGTCTGAATGAGGGGAGCTCCGGCTTCGACGGTCACCTGCTCAGCCACGTCGCCCAATTGAAGTTGCACGTCGACTCGAATAGTCTGGTCCACCTGGAGAACGAGCGGGCGGCGCAGGTAGCGCTTGAATCCTTGAGCCTCCGCCGTAATCTCGCAGGACCCGATGAGCAGGTTCGGAAGGACGAACGTTCCCGCTTCATCGGTAGCCCCTAAAACACGTGGTTAGCAACAGGAGAAACAGAAGATCAAAGCCCGCGCAGGAAACGCACCGTCTCCGGCACGATACGCCCGGCTCCGGGCCCATTGAGGGCATGTCCGCGGCCTTCAAACCAGATCGCCTCGTGCGTTACTCCTGCCCTCGCCAGCGCGCCGACGAGCCTGTGCGCCTGGTCCGCGCTGACCGCCTGGTCCTCTTTCCACTGGAAGATGAGCACCGGAGGGAGCCCGGGCCGGACCCGGGCGACCGGCGAAGCCGCGGTCACCGACGGGTGTGAGCGGCCGGCGACGCCGAGCAGGTCCTCCACCAGCGCATCGCTCGTCTTGCCGGTAGCCTGGCGCAGGGAGCGCTCGGCGCTTTCGGTCATGCGCCAGTCGCGAAGGTCGGTGGGACCGGAGATGTCGATCACCGCCCGCACTCTCTCCTTACCGGAGAATGCGGCGAGAAGAGCCAGGTGCGCGCCGGCGGATGCCCCGAGAAGGGCGATTTCCTTGGTCCGGGCATGCTTCCGCAGGAAGCGGATGGCGGCGGCCACGTCCTCGAGTTGCACCGGATAACGAAAGGCCGGCGCCAGCCGGTACTGGGCGGACGCCGCGAGGAAGCCGTGCGCGGCGAACTCCGCAATCATTTTTGAGAACGAATGCCGGCTGCCCATGGACCACCCGCCGCCATGCAAGCAAAGGATCGCGGGGTGCGGCCCGGCGCCGGCCGGCACGGCGACATTCATCTTCAGTTCGACCGCTTCGCGGGGGTGGATCCGATAGGTGACCTCTTCGATTCCGTTCCTGCTGTTGTCGCACGACCTCCGCCAGTCCGTGAGCGCAGCGCGCATGCGCCTGACGGTTTCCGGCTGCTCCGCCGCGAGGTTCCTCGTCTCGGATTCGTCCGACTCGATGTCGAACAGCATGTCGGGATCGGCGTTCAGGTTGGTCAGTAGCTTCCACCGCCCTTCGAGCAGCGCCAGCCGCGGCGACCCGCGCGTGACGCGGGAGGTTTCAAACGCCAGCGCCTTTCCGCGCGGATCGTTCCCGCCGCGGATCAGCGGCAACAGGCTGACTCCGTCCAGGGGACGCAGGACGTCCGGTTTGACACCGAGGGCGTCGAGAACGGTCGGCAGGTAGTCTGAAGTGGAGCAGACCGATCTGACGCGCCGCGGGGCGCGGATCACAGCGGGCCACTCGAGCAACCCCGGCACGCGGATGCCGCCTTCAAACAGGCTCGTCTTGCGGCCGCGCAGGCCGCCCGCCGCTCCGGGAAAGAATTCGCTCTCGCTATCCCCTTCGGGGCCGTTGTCGCTTGCATACCAGAGCATGGTGTTGTCCGCGGCCCCGAGCAGCCGCAGTTCGGTCCGCAGCCGGCCGACCTGCGCGTCGAGCGCGGTGATCGCGCCCCAGTAGCGCCGCCGCGCCTCGGCGTGTCCGGTGTACCTGGCGAGGTACTCCGGCGTGGCGAACACCGGTAGATGCGGGCTGTGAAACCAGATCACGGCGAGGAACGGCCGGGCCGCGCGGACGGCGCCGTCCACGAATCGCAGCGCCCGGTCCATGATGATCTCCGAGTCGTCGCCCGCGAGTTTCACGGTGACCGGCTTGCCGTTTTCCCAATACTCCGCGGGCGAAGGGTCGACGGTCGGCACTTTGCGGACAGTGGAGAACCATTCATCGAATCCGGCGTCGGCGGGGGACGCCTTTTTAGGGCCCTCGAAATCGCCGAGGTGCCACTTCCCGAAATGGCCGGTGCGGTAGCCGAGGGGGCGCAGGATTTCGGCGATGGTGGCCTCGCGGTCTTCGAGTGCGTAATCGGAGGCGTCGCCCGGCCCGCCGGCGTTGGCGAAGAAGATTCCGTAGCGGAAGGGATGGCGTCCGGTGAGGCAGCTGCCGCGCGTTGGCGAACAGACCGGCGCGCCCGAGTAGAAACGGTCGAAGCGGAGCCCGGAGCGGGCCATCGCATCCAGATTCGGAGTCTGCAAGACGGGATGGCCGTTGTAGCCTGTGTCGCCCCAACCCTGATCGTCGGCCATCACGAGGATGATATTGGGCCGGGCGGCCGGAGGCGCGGCGGCGGCCGCGACCGCGGCGGCGCCGGAAATGACCTGCCGGCGGGTGAGGGCGGACATGGACCCAGTGTAGTTGGAACCGGGAGGCGCAGCCGGGGCGGATGGGCCAGCCGGCATCCGGGCGGCGGATTCTGGAAGAATAACAAGGGTTCCCCATGGCGACTCGCTCCTCTTCCGCAAATGGAATCGCCCGGCGCGACCTGATGGCCGGCGGCGCGCTGCCGGCGGCTCTGGCGCAACGAGGGTCCGGCGACCGGCCGAACATCCTTTGGATCTGCACGGACCAGCAGCGCTGGGACACGATCTCCGCGCACGGCAACCCCTACATCCGCACGCCGAACCTCGACCGCCTCGCCTCGTCGGGAGTCTCATTCCGCCGCGCTTACTGCCAGAATCCGGTGTGTACTCCGAGCCGCGCCTCCTTCATGACGGGTTGCTATCCGAGCACTCTCCACGTCCACCGCAACGGGAACTCCCACTTTCCCTCAGAGTGGCAGCCGCGGCTTGCTCCGCGTCTGTTCCGCGACGCGGGCTATGATTGCGGGCTGGCGGGAAAGCTTCATCTCTCATCGCCGTTCGAGCGCGTGGAGCCCCGCTTCGACGACGGCTACCGGATCTTCGAGTGGAGCCATCACCCCAAACCGGAGAAGGGCTGGCCGCTGTCGGCGCACGCCTACCAGAACTGGCTGCGCAGGCAGGGCGCGGACTGGAACAAGCTCTACCGGACGCGCAAGGTAGACGGATATCCGGATGCCTACCAGGCCGGGATGCCGGAGCGACTTCACGAAATCACCTGGGCCGCCGGGCTGACGCGGGAGTGGATCCGCGGCGGCTTGCGAAAACCCTGGTTTGCGAGCATGCATATCTTCGCTCCACACCCTCCGTTCGACCCGGCGCCCGAATTCCTCGAGCGCATGAAGCCGGAGACCATGCCTGAGCCTCTCTACCGGCCGGGCGAGGAACACGAGCGCGCCGCGTTCAACGCCGTCGACCATCAGACCCGGGCGCCGGTCACGCCGCGGGAGTATCCGGCGCGCCACATGAAGGCCGCCTACTACGCGATGATCGAGCACATCGACCACGAGGTCGGGCGGATCCTCGACACCCTCGAGGCCACCGGCCAGCGGGAGAGCACGATCGTCGTGTTCACGAGCGACCATGGCGAGATGCTCGGCGACCACTGTCTGCGTCTGAAAGGCTGCCGTTTCTTCGAGGGCGCCGTGCATGTACCGCTCATCCTGAGTTGGCCCGGAACGTTCCAGGCCGGCCTGGTGTCAAACGCGCTCGTCGAACTCACCGACATCCTGCCCACGCTGCTGGAGGCCGCCGGCCGGACCGTCCCCGCGCACATCGACGGCAGATCCCTTTTTGCGATCGCGACCGGAAAGGCCGATCCCGGCCGGCATCGCGACCTGGCGCGATCGGAGTATCACGACTCGGTCGACGGGCCCGGGCATTCCCGCGCCACGATGATCCGGGACGACCGCTACAAGCTCGTCATCTACCATGGCTCCGGCCTGGGCGAATTGTACGACCTTGCCGCCGACCCCTACGAGTTCCATAACCTTTTCCGCGATCCGGCCGGCCAGGCCACCCGCGCGCGGATGACGGAGATGATGCTCGACCACATCGCTCTGCGCGCGGATCTCGGCCAGCCGCGGGTCGGGAGGTTCTGATCCCGGCCGGCGTCATGAATCCGATCGCCCGCGCCTCCGTCTGCTCGGCCGCAGCGGTGTTGCTGCTGGCCGCCGCGGGTACAGCCGGGCGGCGGTGGGAGAAGTACGAGCACGAGATGCAGAATCCCGCCGAAGACCCGCCGGACGCCTGGGAAAAGACAGAGTTCGCCTTCGCGCGGCTCCGTTACCGTTCGAGGATGGATGGATTCTGGAGGCGCGGCCGCTGGGGAACGGATGCGAACAAGTCGGAGCGCCAGTTCATCCAGGGGCTCCGTCGGCTGACTCGTGTCCATGCGCGCTCGGTGGAGGAGATCGTCGACGTCGAGAGCGAGGCCATGTTCGACTGGCCCTGGCTCTACGCGGTCGGCGTCGGCGACTGGACGATCTCGGAGGCGCACGCGGCGCGGCTGCGGGCGTACTTCGAAAGGGGCGGATTCCTGATGGTCGACGACTTTCACAATGAACGCGAGTGGGCCGGGTTCATGGCGGGGATCGACAGGATGCTGCCGGGCCACCAGGTGGTGGAGTTGGAGGATGGAGACCCGATCCTGCACACCGTCTACGACCTCTCCCACCGCTTCCGTGTCCCCGGCCTAAACGTCGTGCACGGGGACCAGATCGAGCGCGGCGGCGTGGTTCCCCATTTCCGGGCCGTCGTGGACGCCAAGGGGCGCGTAGTCGTCGCCATCTGCTTCAACATGGATCTGGGGGACGCCTGGGAGTGGGCGGACCTGCCGGAGTATCCGGAGAAGTTTGCGTCGATGGCCTACCGGCTTGGTGTGAACTATGTGATCTACGCGCTGACCCATTGACGGCGGAGGGCGGCGCGGCGGCTGGCGGGCGCCGGCGCCCGAAACGGCGCCGTGTGTTATCCTGAAACAGAACTATTGAGATTTAAGGAAGACGAGGAGTTTGTAGTTTCCGAATGGCACTCGCGGCAGAGCTCAAGCAGCGAATTGTTTCGCAGTACAAAACACACAAGTCCGATTGCGGATCGCCCGAAGTGCAGGTCGCGTTGCTGAGTTCGCGGATTCAGCAGTTGACTGAACACTTCAAGGGCCACGCGAAAGACTACCACAGCCGGCGCGGTCTGCTGTTGCTGGTCGCGCGCCGGCGCAAGCTGCTGGATTATCTGAAGCGCCACAGCCCGGAGCGTTACCGGTCTCTCATTGAACGGCTGGGTATCCGCCGCTAACGGTCGCGGGCGGATCCCGTCTCCGGAGGCGTTAGACGCCGTTGTAGCGTTCAGGATGATCGGATTCGTCCAGTAGACCCGGGAGAGTTTCCCACCTCACCAGCTCCCCCGTCTCCCTTGATCGTTTGAACGATTAAAGGAGATGCAAATGTTGCATACAGTCACGGTCGATCTTCACGGCCGCCAGATTACGATTGAGACAGGAAAACTGGCCAAGCAGGCCAACGGCGCCGTGGTGGTCCGCTGCGGCGAGAGCATGGTGCTCGTCACCGCGTGCGGAAACCCGGAGCCGAAGCCCAATGCCGGGTTCTTTCCCCTCACGGTGGACTACCGCGAGTACACCTACGCGGCGGGCAAGTTTCCCGGCGGGTTCATCAAGCGCGAGGGGAGACCGAGCGAGAAGGAGATCCTGACCAGCCGCCTGATCGACCGGCCGATCCGTCCGTTGTTTCCGGAGGGATTCCTGTGCGAGACGCAGATTATCGCCATGGTTCTGTCGGCGGATCCCAAGAACGATCCCGCTCCGCTGGCGATCGTGGGCGCCGCCGCGGCGCTGGCGATTTCCGAGATCCCCTTTCCGCACAAACTCGCCGGCCTCCGGGTGGGCCTCGTGAACGGCAAGATGGTCCCCAACCCGACCTACGACGAGGAGCGGGAAGCGGAGTTCTCCATCGTGGTGGCGGGGACGCCGAGCGGCATCGTGATGGTCGAGGCGGGAGGCAAGGGCGTCGTCGAAGACAAAGTCGTGGACTGCATCGAGTTCGGCCACGACTGCTGCAAGAAGCTCATCGCCGGAATCGACGAACTGGTCAGGGTGGCGGGCAAGCCCAAGCGCGTCTACACGCCGGCGCCGGTCAACCAGGAGCTTTTCGACCGGATTGACGCCCTGGTTCGCGCCGACCTTACTGACGCTCTCGACACCAAGAAGCACTCCAAGCTCGACAGCTACGCCAAGGTCGCCGAACAGAAGGCGCGCGCCGTCGCCGCCATCACGGAAGGCATCGCCGACGCGGCGGAACGGGACAAGGCCGCGGCGGAGGCGGGCGATCTCTTCGACCGCCTGAAGGAACGCATTTTCCGCGACGAGATGCTGAAGGCCCGCCGCCGTCCGGACGGCCGCGCGTTCGACGAAATCCGGCCGATCGAGTGTGAAGTGGGGCTGCTGCCGCGAACCCACGGCTCGGGCCTGTTCACCCGCGGCGAGACGCAGGCGCTGGTGTCCACCACGCTCGGCACGGCCGAGGACGTGCAGCGCATCGAACTGCTGGACCCGGAGGGCGCGACCGAGAAGCGCTTCATGCTCCACTACAACTTCCCGCCGTTCTCGGTGGGCGAGGTGCAGTTTCTGCGCAGCCCCGGCCGCCGCGAGATCGGACACGGCCTGCTGGCCGAGCGCGCCATCAGCGCGGTGATTCCGGGGGAGAAGGAGTTTCCCTACACGATCCGCATCGTCAGCGACATTCTTGAATCGAACGGGTCGAGTTCCATGGCGTCGGTCTGCGGAGGCATCCTGAGCCTGATGGACGCCGGCGTGCCGATCGCGGCGCCGGTGGCCGGCATCGCCATGGGCCTTGTGCTCGAAGGCGACAATTACGCGATCCTGACCGATATCGCCGGGGCTGAGGATCATTACGGGGATATGGACTTCAAGGTGGCCGGGACGAGGGCCGGCATCACGGCGCTGCAAATGGACATCAAAGTTCCGAACGTGTCCACCGCGATCATGCGCGAGGCGCTCGCGCAGGCCCGCAAGGCGCGCCTGGAGATTCTGGACAAGATGGCGGCGGTGATCGACAAGCCACGCAGCGAGCTGTCGCCCTACGCTCCCCGCATCTACACGCTGACCATTCCGACCGAGAAGATCCGCGAACTGATCGGGCCGGGAGGCAAGATGATCCGTTCCATCATCGACGAAACCGGCGTGAAGATCGACGTCCACGACGACGGAACCGTGAACATCTACGCCACCGACGGCGATTCGGCCAAGCGGGCGATCCAGCGGGTGCAGGACATCTGCGCCGTCGCCGAGGTCGGCAAGACCTACCTGGGCACCGTCGTGCGGATTGTGGATTTCGGCGCCTTCGTCGAGATCTTCCCGGGCACCGACGGCCTGCTCCACATCAGCGAGATCTCCGAGAGCCGGATCAAGAACGTCACCGACGAGCTCAAGGAGGGGGACCAGATCCAGGTGAAGGTCCTGGCGCTCGACGGAAACAAGATCAAGCTCAGCCGCAAAGCCGTGTTGAAAGAGCTCCGCGAGAAACTGAAATCCGGCGCCAAGTAGCGGGGGCGGCCGGGTTTTCGGCTTCCGGAAGCCCGGTTCCGCAATCGCGGGAACTGGCCGATGATGCGAACGATAACGCGGCGGTCGCTGCTGGCGATGGCGTTTCCGCCTCGCCTGCGGATCCGCTCGCTTGAAACCCGCAAGTACACGATCCACAACCGCGACTACCTCTTTCTGTCGATCGAAACCGACGGCGGAATCACGGGCCTCGGCGAGGCGTCGATCTCCGGGCGAGTCGAGATCGTCGAGCAGGCGGTTCAGTGGTTTAAGCCCTATCTGGTGGGCCGTAACCCGGCCGGCATCGAGGATCACTGGAACCGGAACTACTACCAGCTTTCCCGCTACCGCAACGGACCTGTGCTTATGACGGCGCTCGCCGCCGTCGACATCGCGCTCTGGGATATCGCCGGCAAGTCGCTGGGAAGGCCCGTCTGGTGGCTGCTGGGCGCGGCGGAGGCTGTCCCGATGCGGGTCTACTACAGCCACTGGAGCCAGGGCCTGGAACCGCGGACGCCGGAGCGGTTGGCGGAACTGGCGGCGGCGGCGCGCGCCGCGGGATGGACATGCGTGAAGTGGGTTTTGCCGAAAGGTGGATCGGAGCCCGAGCGGTTGCGGCGGCTCACCGCCGAGGTCGAGGCGGTGCGCAGAGGCGGAGGACCGGATCTGGACATCGCGCTCGAGATGTGGGAAACCTTCAGCACCCGCTCGGCGATCGACTTCGCCCGCGCGGTGGCCCCGTTCCGGCCGATCTTCATCGAGGAGCCGGTTTGGCGCGAAACTCCGGGGGCGCTGGGCGAAATCGCCGCCGCCGTCCCGGTGGCGCTGGCGGGTGGCGAGGGGCTGGTTTCCCGCTACGAATTCAAGGAACTGCTCGACGCCAAGGGCGCCCGCATCCTGCAGCCGGACGTGATCCACTGCGGGGGCATCACCGAGATCCGGAAGATCGCCGCGCTCGGCGAGTTGTATGGCGCCGAGATCGCGCCTCACATGTACTACGGCCCGGTGGCGCATGTGGCGTCGCTCCACTCGATGGCCGCCGTCCGTACGTTCCTCATGCAGGAATGGGACGCGGCGATGGAACCGGTATTCACCGCCCTGACGCGGGGCACATTCCCCGTGGTCAAGCAGGGCCATGTTACGCTTTCCGATCGCCCGGGGTTGGGGATCGAGATGGACTGGGCCGCGTTCGGCAAACAGTTCCCTTACAAGGGGCAAAGCCTGCGCCCGCCGGGCGGGCGGTGAATCGCGCCAGCCGATGGCGGGCATGGCGGCAGGCATGAGGGGCAGGAGGAGTGTTTGAAGACGGTCGTTCTTTTGACGGTTTCGAATGTGTTCATGACGTTCGCCTGGTACGGTCACCTGAAGTATCCCGATTCGCCTTTGCGAAAGGTCATCATCGTGAGCTGGTGTATCGCGCTGTTCGAGTATTGCTTTCAGGTGCCCGCCAACCGGTGGGGTCACCGGGAATTCTCCGCCGCACAGCTTAAGACGATCCAGGAAGTGATCACGCTGGTGGTCTTCTGCCTGTTCTCGGTCTTTTATCTCAAAGAGGAGCTGAAGTGGAACTACCTGGCGGGATTCGCCTGCATGATCGCCGCCGTGTTTTTCGTCTTCAAGAAGTGGTGACCGCGCCCGCGGCCGGATGCGGATAAAATGAAAAAGTGATTCGGCGGCTGACATTCGTGCTGGCCGCGCTCGGCGCGGCCCTGGCGCAGGACCTCCCGGACGGACCCGGTCGGGCGGAAGTGGAAAAGCTCTGCAAGCAGTGTCATGAAATCGCCCGCTCGGTCTCGCTGCGCCAGGACCGGGAGGGCTGGGGCCGGACCATGGCCAAGATGGGCGCGCTCGGAATGAAGAGCTCGGATCATGAGTTCCGGGTCGTGCTGGAATATCTGGCGAAGAACTACCCTGCCGATGAGGTCCCCAAGGTCAATGTGAACCGGGCGACGGCGATCCAGTTGGAAAGCGGGTTGAGCCTCCGGCGCTCGGAGGCGGCGGCGGTGCTGGCGCACCGGGCCAAGCACGGGGAATTCAAGTCGATCGACGATCTCAAGAGGATCGAGGGAGTCGATCCGGCGAAGTTCGAGGCCAAGAAGGACCGGATCGCCTTTTAGGCAATTCTCTGAACAGGCACTCGGTTCGCGACTCGAACCGCCGCCGGGCGCCGAGGATATCCTGGTGAAAGGTGAACCAATGAATCGACGCCATTTCCTGGCGGCGGGCGGCGCCGCGTTGCCCGCCTTGGCCGCGGGCGCGCAAGCCGCAGGCGGAGTGATCGACGTGGGACGCAGGCGGGAGCTGTTCGTCGACCGCTTCCTCATCGACCGGCTGAGCGGCGCGGAGTTGCGCCTGGCCCAGCCCTACGACGCCGGTCCGGTGCTGGCGCTCGACCGGCCGTGGGAGGGCCGCTTCTGCGGCTACGCGACGGTCATCCACGACGGGCCAAGGTATCACCTCTACTACCGCGGCGTTCCGAACGCCGGCCAGGACGGGCGTGGCGACGAAGTCTACTGTTACGCCTAATCGGCGGACGGGGTGAAGTTCACACGCCCCAACCTCGGCCTTCATGAAGTGCAGGGCACGCGCGCCAACAATGTGATCCTGGCCCACACGCCGCCGCTGCAACATAACTTCTCGCCGTTCCTCGACACGCGGCCGGGGGCCGGCGCGGCGGAGCGGTTCAAGGGGCTCGCCGGAACGCGGCGGAGCGGACTCGTGGCGTACCGGTCGGCGGACGGCGTGCGGTGGTCGAAGATCCGGGAGGAACCGGTTCTCACCGAAGGCGCGTTCGACTCTCAGAACCTCGCCTTCTGGTCGGAGTCCGAAGGGTGCTACGTCTGCTACTACCGGACGTTCAAGAAGATCGGCGGGACCGGATACCGGTGGATCTCGCGCGCCGTCAGCAAGGATTTTGTGACCTGGGAAAACCAGGGGGAAATGACGTTCGGAGACGCGCCGCCCGAGCATCTCTACACCAATCAGACCAGCGCCTACTTCCGCGCGCCGCACATCTACATCGCCATCTGCGCCCGTTTCATGCCGGGTAGGCAGGTGCTCTCCGACGCCGAGGCGAAGGCGATCAACGTGGACCCCGGCTACTTCAAGGACTGCTCGGACGCGGTCCTGATGTCGTCGCGCGGCGGAACACGGTACGACCGCACGTTTCTCGAAGCGTTTCTCCGGCCGGGTCTCGGGATCAGCAACTGGGTTTCCCGTTCGAACTACCCGGGGCTGAACGTGGTCCAGACCGGTGAGAACGAAATGTCGTTTTACGTGCTGCGCAACTACGGGCAGCCGAGTATCTACATCCGGCGGTACACGCTGCGGCTGGACGGCTTCGCGTCGGTTCACGCCGGCTACGCCGGAGGAGAGATGATCACCCGGCCGTTCACGTTTTCCGGGTCAAAACTCGAGGCGAATTTCGCGACCTCGGCGCCGGGTGGCGTGCGCTTCCACCTGGAAGACCCGGCTGGCGCCCAACTGGCCGAGTCGAACGAACTCATCGGCGACCAGATCGCCAGGGAGGTGACCTGGAAGGGAGCGGCGGATGTCTCGCGGTTCGCCGGCAAACCTGTGAGACTGCGCGTCCGGCTGAAGGACGCGGACTTATACGCGATCCGTTTCGCTTAAGCTGCCCCGTCGCCTGGGCGGGGGCCCGCGGGCCGTCCGCCGCCGGCATGCTGTTCCTTCACGAGCGCGCCGATGGCCCGCACCCGCCGCCACAACGGGGCCAGCCGGTCCAGTTGCAGTGCGTTGGCGCCGTCCGACAAAGCCCTGGACGGCTCCTCGTGCACTTCGACGAACAGTCCGTCGACGCCCACCGCCGCCGCCGCGCTCGCCAGCGGTTCGATGAACTGCGGGGCTCCTCCGGAACCCGCTCCGGCGGCGCCGGGCAGTTGCACGCTGTGCGTGGCGTCGAAAACGACAGGCCAGCCGAACTCCTTCATGATCGCCAGTCCGCGCATGTCGACGACGAGGTTGTTGTAGCCGAACATGGTGCCACGTTCGGTCAGCCAGATGCGGCTGTTGCCCGTGGAGGCGACCTTTTCGGCGGCGTGGCGGATGTCGTACGGCGAGACGAACTGGCCTTTCTTGATGTTCACGATCCGTCCGGTGCGTCCGGCCTCGACGAGCAGGTCCGTCTGCCGGCAGAGGAAGGCGGGAATCTGAAGGACGTCGCAGACCTCCGAGGCGGGGCCCGCCTGGGCCGGCTCGTGGATATCGGTGAGGATGCGGTAGCCCGCCGCCTTGAGTTCCCCGAGGATGCGCAACCCTTCCTTGATGCCCGGACCGCGGTAGGCGGAGATGCTCGAGCGGTTCGCCTTGTCGAAGGATGCCTTGAAGACGAAGTCGCCGGCGATCTCGCGGAGCCGAGCCGCAAGGAAATGGACATGCTCTCCGGACTCGATCACGCACGGCCCGGCGATCAGGAACAACGGGCTACTCCTGGGCGGATTTGTGAGCCGTTTCCAGCCGCGCCGCGCGCTGCGCCAACGCCGCGCCGACGAAGGCGCTGAACAGGGGATGGGGTTCCATCGGCTTGGACTTGAATTCCGGGTGGAACTGGCAGCCGAGAAACCACGGATGATCCGGGATTTCACAGATCTCCACGTACATGCCGTCCGGGGTCTGGCCCGAGAGACGAAGGCCGTGGTCGGTCAGAATCTTTTCGTACTGGCGGTTGAATTCGAACCGGTGGCGGTGGCGCTCGCTCACCTCGGCGGCGCCGTAGGCGGCGCGCGCGAAGCTGCCCTCGGCCAGCCGGCACGTGTAGGCGCCGAGGCGCATCGTGCCGCCCAACTCGTCGACGCCCTTCAACTCGCGCAGCTTGTAGATGACGCGATGTGGCGGATCCGGGGAGAACTCCGTGGAGTCCGCGCCAGCCAGTCCGCAGACGTTGCGGGCGAACTCGATCACCAGGGTCTGCATGCCGAGACAGATGCCGAAGTAGGGAACCTTGTATTCGCGGGCGTAGCGGATCGCGTTGAGCATCCCGGCGATGCCGCGTTCTCCAAACCCGCCGGGAACGAGAATACCGTCGAAGCGTTCGAGCCGCCGGGCGCAGGAGGGCCAGGTCAGCTCGGCCGCCTCGATCCAGGTCAGCCTGGTTCTGACGTTGTGGGCCAGGCCGCCGTGGAGCAGGGCTTCCTTCAGGCTCTTATAGGAGTCCTCGTATTCGACATACTTGCCGACCACGGCGATATCGACGGCGCCCTCGGGATTCTTGAGCCGCCCGAGCATGTCCATCCAGCGGGAGAGGTTGCGTTCGCCGGCTTCGAGATGGAGCAGGCGCAGGACGATCTCGTCGGTCCGCTGCGCCGCCAGCTCGAGCGGGACCTCGTAGACGCTTTCGACGTCCCGCGCCTCGATGACGGCCTCGACGGCGACGTCGCAAAACAGCGCGATCTTCTCCTTGAGGTCGGCCGACAGCGGTTTCTCGCAGCGGCAAAGAAGGAGGTCCGGCTGGATGCCGATGGCGCGCAGTTCTTTCACGCTGTGCTGCGTCGGCTTGGTCTTGAGCTCCTGCGCGGCGGCGATGTAGGGGACCAGCGTCACGTGGATGAACAGCGTGTGGTCCCGTCCGAGTTCGTGGCGAAGCTGGCGGATGGCTTCGAGAAACGGCAGCGACTCGATGTCGCCGACGGTGCCTCCGATCTCCACGATCACGACGTCGACGCCGGCCGAGACCTTGTGGACGGCGCTCTTGATTTCATTGGTGACGTGGGGGATGACCTGCACCGTCTTGCCCAGATAGTCCCCGCGGCGCTCGCGCGAGATGATCCGCTCGTAGAGCCGGCCGGAGGTGAGGTTGTTGGCCTGCGTCAGCGGAGCGTGGGTGAACCGCTCGTAGTGGCCGAGGTCCAGGTCGGTTTCCGCGCCATCGTCGGTCACGAACACTTCGCCGTGCTGGAAGGGGCTCATCGTTCCCGGATCCACGTTAAGATACGGGTCGAACTTCTGAAGCGTCACTTTGAGGCCGCGGCTTTCGAGGAGGCATCCGATCGAGGCCGCCGCGATACCCTTTCCGAGCGAACTCACCACGCCGCCGGTCACGAAAATGTACTTTGCCATTTCTCCGGTCAATCCTTCACAGCAGGGGTCTGAAACAGCCGGGCCACTGTTTCCAGGTCTTCGGGCGTATCGACGCCGAGCGACTCGTATTCCGTCTCCTCGACCCGGATCGGATAGCCGTTCTCGAGGGCGCGGAGCTGCTCAAGGCATTCCGCCTTTTCAAGCGGACCGACCGGGAGCGACGAATAGCGCAGGAGAAACTCCTTGCGGTAGACGTACAGTCCGATGTGTTTGTAATAAACGGCGCCGCCGGCCCGGTCATAGGGGATCGGGTTGCGGGAAAAGTACAGCGCATCGCCGTTGAGCCCTGTCACCACCTTGACCACGTTCGGATTGGTGATTTCGTCAGCGAAGACGATGCGTTTCTTCAACGTCGCCATCGGCAACGAGGCGTTCCCGATCAGGCAGAGGGCGGCCGCATCGATGGCGGAGGGATCGATCAACGGTTCGTCGCCCTGGATATTGACGACGATCCGGGCGGGACTCGCCGAGGCCGCCTCGGCCACCCGGTCTGTGCCGGACGGATGATCCGGACGCGTCATCCGCACGGTGGCGCCGAAGCCCCGGGCGCAGCGAGCGATCCGTTCATCGTCGGTGGCCACGAGGAGTTCGTCAAGGTAACGGGCCTGGCGGGCCCGCTCCCAGACGTGCTGGAGGATGGGTTTTCCTGCGAGGGAGACGAGTGCCTTACCGGGAAATCGAGTCGACTGGAACCGGGCTGGAATCACACCCAGAACGCTGACTGGCACGTCCGATCATAACACAGGCGACGGCGGCCCCGACACGAGTTGGCCGGCGCGTGGGTGCGAGCGCCAGGTGGATCGCCGCCGGCGGGGCCCGGGCGGTCGCGGGGCAGCCAAAGCAGCGTTGTGCAGCCCGCGGCCGACGCTTTTCGTTTCTGCGTTTCTGACGCCGGTTTGCCGGCGATGTGGTAATCTGGCTAGTTAGGAGTGGCGCGTTCCAACGCGGGCGACTCTTCGCTCCTGCCGCCTCCCGAGGTACCCTTTGGACAGAATCACACGCAAGGAACTCAAGACCGACAAGTTTGCCGAGGAAGTCAGCCATTCTCTCGAATTCGTCGCCGAGCACCGCAAACAGGCGAAATTGTATGGCGGGATCGCCGCCGCCGTGCTGATCGCCGGGCTGGGTGGGTACTCCTTTTTTACTTCCCGCGCTGCGGAACGGCAGGCCGATCTCTCCAGGGCTCTCGAGGCGAAGGAAGGCGTCGTGGGCGCCGCCCCGCAACCCGGAGATCCGCGGAGGTCGTTTCTGACGCAGGCCGACAAGGACAAAGCGGTCACGGCGGCGTTCAATGACGTCGTCAAGAAGTGGAGCGGCACGGACGAGGCCGCCATGGCCCATTTCCAACTGGGCGTGATGGCCGCCGACGAAGGAAAGCTGGACGAAGCCGGCCGGCACTTTCAGGCGGCGATCCGGGATGGAGGCAGGGAAACGGCATCGGTGGCGAAACTGTCGCTGGCGCAGGTCTACCAGGCGACGAACAAGAACGGCGAGGCGGAGAAGCTGTACCGCGAACTGATCGCCAATCCGACGGTGCTCGTGTCGAAAGAACAGGCCACCTGGGCGCTGGCCCGGATGCTGGCCACTTCCAATCCTGCCGAGGCGCGCAAGCTGGTCCAGGCGTACGAAAAGGACGACCGTCCCGCCATCGCCCGTGCCGCCGCCGTTCTTCTCCAGGAATTGCCCGCGGCCAAGTAGCAGGGCAAATGGCCGGGGCACTCGAGCGGCTCCGCTTTCCCGACGGGTCCACCCGCGGCCGTCGCTTTCCCGAACCTCCCCACCCTTACCGAACCGAGTTCCAGCGGGACCGGGACCGGATCATCCACGCCCGGGCCTTCCGGCGTCTGGAAGACAAAACCCAGGTTTTCACCGAGCCGATCTCGGACCACTTTCGCAACCGCCTGACGCACACGATCGAAGTCTCACAAATCGCCCGGTCGGCCGCCGCGGCCCTGGGGCTCAACCAGGATCTCACCGAAGCGCTCTCGCTGGCGCATGATTTCGGCCACCCGCCGTTTGGCCATGCCGGGGAGGCGGAACTCGACCGGCAGATGCGCCGCTTCGGAGACCGCTTCGAGCACAACCTCCACGCCCTCCGTATCGTCGAACACTTTGAGCAGCGCTATGCCCGCTTTCCGGGACTGAACCTGACGTTCGAAGTGCGGGAAGGCATGGTGAAGCACTCGCGCGATCTCAGCCCGGGCGAAAATCCGGAACTCGACGAGTACCTGCCCGGGATCCGGCCGCCGATCGAGGCCCAGTTGATCGACCTGGCCGACGAGATCGCCTACAACACGGCCGACCTTGACGACGGCTACGGCGCCGGCCTGCTCACAATGGACGACGCGAGCGACGCCGTGCCCCTTTACGCCGAGATGCGGGAGACGATCGAGACCCGGTTTCCCGGCGCGCCGGAGCGCGTGCGGTTCCTCGAGATCCTGAGCGCGCTGACCAATCACCTGGTGACCGGACTGATCGAGGGGACAGTCGCCGCGGCGGAGGAGGCAGGGGCGGAGACGCACGAGGACGTGCGTCATTGTCCCCGGCGGCTGGCGGGTTTCACGCCGGAATCGGCGGCAGCCAATGCCGCGCTCAAGATTCTGCTGGCCGAGCGGGTCTACCGGTCTCCGAAACTGACCCGGGAGCGGGAAAAGTCTGTTCCCCTGATCGGCGAACTGTTCGACTACTATGCCGCGGACATCCGCCGCCTGCCGGAACCGTACGCGACACGGGCGGTTGGCGACGCGCCGCATCGGGTCATCTGCGACTACATCGCCGGCATGACCGACGGCTACCTGTTGCGGACCGTCCGGCGGATCAGCACTTGCGGGCGAACGTGATCACCAGGGGCTCGGCCAGCCGGGCGAAGTCCTCGTACTTCATGTGGATCACGTCACGATGCGTGCCGGCGTTGAAGACGATCTCCGGTTCCTCCGCCAGCCGCTCATCGACGTAGACGGGGATACCGTACAGGTTTCCAAAGGGCGGCATCGCGCCGAGTTCGGTGTCGGGGAACAGGTCCAGGAGTTCATTCTCCGTCGCCAGCCGCAGCGATTTCGCGCCGATGGCGTGGCGAAGTTCGTTCAGATCGATGTGGGTGTTAGCGCCCAGGACAGCCATCCCAAACGCGCCATCGGCGAGGAAAACCACCGCTTTGGCGACTTCGCTGGAAGGCGCATGCTCGGCGCGAGCCAGTTCCCGTGCGGTGAACGTCGGCCGATGTGCCGTATGTTGAAACACAACGTGGTGTTGTGTAAGGAAATTCTCCAGGCGAGGGCTGATCATGACATAACCTCCCGGTTTGAAACCTCGCACGCCACGGACCAAATTCAGCAGTGCCTGCTCGCCTGGCCCGTCTGACTCCTTCTCAATACCTCGGGGGTGGTCAGCGCGCGAGCCCGCGCCACGGATTGGCGCGTCCCGGAGCGCGAGGTGTCATCCTGACACCGGCGCTGACAACGTGACGCCCGTCACTAGGGGCCGCTTCGCGAGTTCCGTTCCTGGTTCGTCCGCCCTCGGCAAGGATTCCATCCCCGCGACCGCGCCGAGGATCCTGCCGAACCCCATGACCCCCGTGTTCCGGACTGAGCGGCAGACGCCGCCATGCGGACACCGGGGTCGCAGACGGGTTTGTGGCTTTACTTTCTATCCGTTACCGGCGAATTGGCTTCGTTTCGTCGGCCCGCTTCTCGGTCATCTCGCGTTCATCTCGTCGTGTCGGAGCAAGCCGCCAGGTCTCCCGGTCGGCGACACGGAGCGGCGGCCCCGCCGAAGGGTGTCCAGAGTGTGGGCGACTGCCAATGAAGCGAAGCTGTCGAGCCGGCAACCCGGTCTGGCCGACCATGCCGGTCCGTGAAGCGGTGGCTGGAGGCGGACCGATCGGCCCGCCGTCGAGGAGCACGAGAATCTTTCTTGAGAACGCGCGATGATGATTGGTTTTTAAAAGAATTCGTCCTAGAATTATGAAAGCCCGCCGTCATGCGGGGATTTCTGATTGGGAGATCGGATCATGGCAACCAAGAAGGCCGCCAAGAAGGCGGCGAAGAAGGCAGCTCCGAAGAAGGCAGCTCCGAAGAAGGCAGCGAAGAAGTCGGCTCCGAAGAAAGCCGTCAAGAAGGCGCCCGCGAAAAAGGCGGTAAAGAAGGTAGCCAAGAAGGCTGCGAAGAAGGCCGCCCGGAAGCCCGGAAAGTCGGCCGCCGCCGTCAAGTCCTTCGGCACCCTGAAGCCGATGGTGGTCGCAGGCACCCAGAAGCCCGAGTTGGCGACGCCGCAAGCGGAGCCACAGGGAGACGCCGGTTCCGGCTCCTAGGGCCTTCCCCGGTGCGAACTGGGCCGTCTCCTGGGCGAAGTTCCCGTTCGAATCTCCGCCGAGTCGAACCGACGAGGGGCGGGGTTTACGCGCGCTCTCCCATCGATGCGTGTCTCCGACCCTCTTTCCTAGCGGTCCTGCCCCCCGGCTAGTCGACCGCGACCGTAGGGACGGTTCCGGTTTTCGGGCTGTCCACTCCCCCGATCCGGATGGTGGCTGGAAGTGCGTCTCCCCGGAGGTGCGCTCCCGGTACGCGCAACGCTATCTGATAGACGCCGACCAGTCCAGGGACGAGACTACTGCTGTCCACGATGACCTCGGCCTCACGGATCGACGGGTCGCCAAAGTACACTTTGACGGGCGCGGTCACGGCCAGAGGCGAATCAGGGGAGGGTTGTCCTGCGGTGACCCGGCCGCCCGTCGTGACACCGAGTCCTGACGCGTACATGATCAGGGGTTCGTCACGCCGGGCTTTGTTCGACCTTGTGACGGGCTGGCCGTTGGCGTGATAAAGCGCGGCTTCTCCGGAGGGTTGCGTGTAGGCGGCGGGCGCATACCGCGCGACGGTCACCGTTTGCGGCGCGCTGGCCACGTTCTTGCCGATGGCCCGCACGATCAGGGGATAGCGCCCGGTGGGGAGATCCGGCGGAATCTGCGCATTGATCTGCTGAGGTGACGTCATGACCAATGGCATCGGCCTGTTGTTCAGAGTGACGCAGACTCCTCCCAGCAGCCCAGGCAGGGGTGCGGCGGCGGACGCCTGGTCCCCGAGCGCGCGGCCGAAGATCGAGATCACGCTTCCCGGGGCGAGGCCGGGTTGCAGGCTGGCTCCGTTCAGCACGCCGTTTGAGGCCACCGCCGGCCTGTCCTGGAGGGCGGGAGCGCTTAGAGGCACGATGCTGAGACCGCTGGCGGTGAGCAGGTAGGCGGTCGAACCAGCGGTGTCGACCGCCATGCCGCGGGCGTTAATGTTGACGCGGGCGGTCCCGGTCTGGACGGATAGGGGGCCTTCGACGGCGGCGAAGGATCCGCGCAGCGCTCCGGTGTTGGCGTCGACCAGGTCGACCGTCGGGGCGCTGGTCACGGCCGCGGTCGCAGACGAGCGCGCGGGCTGAGTGAACCGGGCGACGGTCGTGGCGTTGACCGCGACCGCCGCCGCCACCTGGGCGGTGGAACCCGCCGCTCCGACAGCGGTAAGGGAGGAGTTGAGGACGTTGCCGTTCACAACCCAGTACTGGCCGCGCGGCCCGGCGGCCAGCGATCCAAAGTAGCCCTGGATGGGCGTGCTGGCGACGGTCTGGCTCAGGACGAAATCATCCGCCATAGCGTCGTACAGGTAGGCGACGCCGTTTCCGGCCAGGACCAGCACGAACTCGCCGCCCGGAGAGGCCGCCATGGAACGCGGCGCCGGCAAGGCCGTGGCCCCGACCAGTCGGCTGGCGGGACGTGGGATTGCCTGCCCGTCGACGACGCGCCAGAGGCGGCCATCCGACATGATGATCTGGACGCCGCTGAGACTGGCCGCGATGGAAGCGGGCGTGTTCAAGGCGAAGGCAGCGTTGTAGGGAACCGGCGGAAACCGGACCGTGCCGACGACCTCGTCCCGGTCGAGGTCGACGATGCTGATCGATTCGCCTCCCGAGTTGGCGACGTAGAGAAGGTCGCCGCCGGGATGGAGCGCCAGGGAGCGGGGCAGTTGTCCGACTTTGATCCGCTTGACGAAGCGCTGTTCCCGCATGTCGAACACTTCGATCCGGTTCAGGCCCGAATTGGCGATATAGAGGCGCTGGCGGACAGCGTCGGCGACGATATCGGTGAGTCCCTCGGCAATGGACACGCTGACAGGGACTTCGAACACGGTCCCGACGGCTTCGGCGTTACGGTAGTTCTGGTAGACCCGCACTCGCGGCGGGATGTTGATCGCCTGGGCGGATTGAACCAGAAAGTCGGTGGGCGTGGCGGTGCCAAGCGAGCTGGAGACGGCGGAATTGAATGCGAACTCGAGTGTTGCGCCTCCGGATGTCTGGCGGACGGTGACGCGGGGGGCGGTGGCGGCCACGGCCGTCTGCTGGGAGGTCCCGGCGGCGGCGTTGCCCTGATTGGCGCCGGGCAGGGGAAGGTTGACGACGCCGCCGCCGGGGATGACGATCGGAACCGTCACGCCGGCGGCGCCCCCGCCCGGGCCCGCGCCGGCGATCGGGGCGGTGAAGGTCGGACCGGTCTGGAGGACCTGAGCGGTGACGGTCATCTGTCCGCGGCCGCCGTTGCGGACCTCGACCTGTGCAGTGGACTTCGCGCCGGGGGCGCCGCACTGGTCGCTGGTGACGAAAGCGACCGGGTTGTCGACAAGAGCAAGCGGGCTGTCGGCGATCTGCGAGACCGGCAGGGTGAGAAACCCGGATTGCGACAGCGCGAACAGCAGGCCGCCGTCGGAGGTGGCGACCATCTTGCCCGAGAGGTTCTCGGGCAATTGCAGACCCATTCGGATCAGGAGATTGTCCGGATCGGCGATCATCAACTGGCTCGAATTGGCCCGGGCGGCGGGGCTCTGCACGGGGGTGATGTTGAAGGCGGCGTAGAGCTCGCCGCCGTTTGGGGCAAACAGCGAACCGCCCTGCACCTGCTGGGTGTTGAAGTTGACGTTGTTCGGGAACGGGTAGACGGAGTTGGCGGCGTTCATCTGGGCGAGGATGGCCAACGTGGCGGTATCGAACAGGCTGAGGCCGGCCATGAAGCGCGATCCGTCGGAGGCGACTGAGAGCACGCTTGACAGGCTGGTGACGGTGCGGCTCCGCAGGACCGAACCGGAGGCGACCTCATAGACGAAGACGAGCCGCGAGTTCTGGTTGGGGTTGTTCAATCCGATGATGTAGCGCCCGTCGGCACTGGCGACCAGCCGGCTTCGCGAGGCGTTGAACACCTGGGACGGCGGGGCGGGGATGCTGGCGGCGGCGGGGGGCGGCAGGGTGGTGACGACATTGCGCAAACGGTCCGCGGCCGCGTAGGGACTGAACAGGATCAGCCGTCCTTCGGAGGACTGCGGGTTTGTTCCGATGGTGGTGATCAGAACGCGCTCATCGCCGCCGACGGCGACCCCCTCGGGGGGCGCGGTGAGCGTAACGCGTTCGACGAGCGTCTGGCGGTCGAGGTCGAAGACCTCGAGGGCCGAGGCGTCGTAAACGGTGACGTAGAGCCGGGCGCCGTCCCGCGACATCGCCGCCGCAAGAGGAAAGGGGCCGGTTGGGATGGGATTGAGGAGGCGGCGCTGGGAGATCGAGTAGACCTCGATGCGATTCTGGGTGCTGTTAACGATATAGAGGCGCTCCCGGCCTTCGTCGAGCACGATGTCGGTGGCGCCGCCATTGATCGGGGTGACGGAGCCGAAGGTGGCTGCGAGGGCGGCGTCGGCGGCCGCCAGCAGGACAGAGAAAACCAGTGTTCGCACGGGAGGCCTCCTTCTCACGGGCGGTCCGACACGGTCACCATGACGGGGTCGCTCGACTGGCCGGTCGCCAGGGACCGCACGCGCAGGACGTGATTGCCGGTGGGAGCGGTGTCCGGAACCTGGGCGAGGATCTGGCCGGAGGCGGTTTGCAGCAGGGGCAACTGGAGGTCGCCGAGCGTGACGCAGGACCCGCCGAGCAGGAGGGGAACGGGAAGTTCGGGTGCGGTGGCCGTCGAGGCGAGGTGGGAGCCGCTGATGATCACGAACGAACCGGGAAACACCTGGGAGGCGCCGGTCTGGGCGTTGACCATCGCGTTGGGGCCGGCGGCGATGGCGGGCCGGGTCGCGCCGGCGGGAACCAGGGGGATCACGGTCAGCCCGGACAGCGTGACGGCGTAGGCGGTACCCTGCTGGTCGACCGCCAGCTGCCGGGGCGGCACGTTCACTCTGGCTGTGCCGAACACGCTGGTGACCGGCTGCTCGGCCAGCGCGCCGATGAGGGAGACGGAACTGTCGCGCAGGTCGACGAGTTCGAGCGCGGGACGCGCGTCGCCGCTCGGCGTGGACAGGATGGTCTGCTTGACCGGCGTGGTGAGCCTCAAGAACCGGAACTCGTCGACCGCCGCCAGAGCGGCAACATTCCGGCGGGAAGCCAGCGGCAGGAGAGGAGTGGACGAAGGCGATTCCGAGCCGCCGATGGCGGCGAGCGATCCGCTGAAGATGAACCCGTTGGCGGCGATGAAACCGCGGCCCGGACTCACCGTCAGGGGCCCATGATAACCGGTCAGCTGGGTTGCGGTGTACGGGCGGCTGGACACGGTGAACTCGTCAGCCATGCCGTCGTAGAGGTACGACGTTCCGTTGCCGGCCATGGCGACGATCGACGTGCCGTCCGGCGCGGCGACCATCCGCACCGGGCCGTTATTCCCGGTGACGGTGAACTGGAGCGGCGTGACGGCGTCGACGGGTCGCGTGGCGGCCTCCTCGCCTGTGATCCTCCACTTCGAACCGTCTGACATGATCACCTGCACGCCGGAGATCCCGGCGGCGATCGCCTGCGGCGTGACCGGAGTCGAGTTGCCGGCGCGGGGGCGCGGAGGAAAGCGAACGGATCCGATGACGCGGCGGGCGTCGAGGTCGACAATGCTGATCGATTCGCCCCCCGAGTTGGCGACGTAGAGCCGCCGGCGGTCTCCGGCAAGGGCCATCTGGTGGGGTAGTTGCCCGACTTCAATCGGCGCAAGAAAGGTCTGGCGGGATCGGTCATAGACGTCGATCCGGTTGAAGCCGGAGTTGAGGAGGTAGACGCGATCGCGCAACTCGTCGACCAGGATGTCGTAGATGCCCTCCGAGGCCGTGGTTCCGGTCTCGACCGGAATGACGATCCCGCGTTGATCCGGCTGCCGATTGTTCATGAAAACTTTGATCGTCGGCGGAATGTTGATGGCCTCCGGAGACGCCAGGTTGATGAGGAGAGCGGCGCCCTGGTTGGTGGCGCCGCCGGTGTAGAGGTTCGTGCCGTACTGCCGGGTGACGCCGGTTCGGCCGGGTTCCATGGTGAACTCGATGGTGGACGGCGCCACGCCGCTGCGCACGTTGGCAATGAGGGCGGCCGTTGTGTCGGGCACGCTGAAGGTCAGCTTGCCTTTACCGCGGTTGCGGATTTCCAGGAAGCCGCGGGCGAGTCCGCGGTTGCAGTCGTTCGAAGAGAGAAAGACGGTGGTCGACGCCGGTTCAAGGATCGGGTGGTCGAACAGGGTTCCGAGGGGGATCTGAATGAGCCCGGATTCGGACAGTCCCCAGGCTAGTTTGCCGTCGGAGGTCACCACCATGCGAGCCACGACGCTTTCCGGCAGCTTGATGCCGAGGCGGACGCCGAGGTGGCGGGAATTTGAAATCAGGAGCGTGGAGGCCTGGGGCCGCGTGGGTGGAGTGGTGACAGGAGCGACGTTGAAGGCGCTGTAGATGGTTTCCCCGTCGGGTGAAAACGAACTTCCACCCTGGTTCTGTACGAGGTTGAACGCCTGCGTGGTCCCCGTGGTGAGCGGAAAGGGAACGTTGGCGGTGTGGTACTGCGCGATGACGTTCAGCGTTGCGGTGTCGTAGAGAGTGAAGCCCGCCATGAAGCGCGAGCCGTCCGGGGAGACGGAAAGCACGGTTGACTGTCCGGTGACGGTGCGGCTGCGCAGCACGGTCCCCGAGGCCGCCTCGTAGACGAAGAGGACGGTTTGCGCCCCATTGTTGACGACGCTCATCCCGATGATGAATTGCGCGTCGGGGGTGCGGATGAGCTTACCGCGGAAGGTGGTGGAGGGGCGCCCGATGGTGACGGTGGAGAGCGGAGTCGGGGTGGGAGGCGGCGGCGGGAAGGAAACGGCGGTCACCTGTTGCGCCGCCGACTGGTTGGGGTCGTAGAGCACGAGGGAATTGACGTTGTTGGCATCCGCCGTTCCTTGCGTTGTGATGAGGACGCGACCGTCGAAGCCGACCTCGACACCCTCGGGAGCGGCCGGGAGAGACACGCCGCGGACGGTGCTGGCTGTGGCGAGATCGATGACGCTGAGCGATGCCGTCTGGTTGTTGGTGACGTAAAGGAAGCGGTTGTCGGGCGACATCGCGGCCGCGACGGGCCTGCTGCCGGCCTGGATCTGGCCGATGACGCGCCGGGCGGCGTAGTCATAAATGTCGATGCGGTTCGCATTCTGGTTGACAAGGTATAGCCGCATGCGGGACTCGTCGAGGACGACATCGGACGGCGTGCCGCCGAGGGGAATCACCTCGCCAAAGGTCGCGCCGCCGGTCTGTGCGGGCGACCTGAGCGCAAGAGCGAACGAGAGGGTAAGCAGGGCGGGTGCGTATTTCATCTCTACTGAGCTAAAACAGGATTCGACCCAGAGGACGCGTCGCCGCGGGTGCGAGTGTGTAAAGGATTGTTGGGCGGCTTAACGTTCTTTACGAGACGCGGCGTTGATGGCATCCGAAGGGAGCGGGAGTGAGGAGGCAATCAACAGGGGGATGGAGTACCAGTACGAAACGTGAAAGGTGTGCCCCCTGGTCCCCCTACCGGACCATTCCAACCTGTCTGGATTTCGGCTATTCCTTAGTCTGATGAGGGTTGTCGTGCCCTGTCGAACCGTCATGCTCGCCCGCCGCGTGTTTCTCGCTTTCCTGGCGCTTTTTGTGTCCTGGACCGCTTTCTGTTTCGGCGAGATCTGGTGGCACTCCCGGCTGATGGCGGCGGCCGATCCGCACCACGAGCGGAACCACTCGCCGGAATTGTTGTACGAGGAGCGGCGCGGGGCGGCGACCCGCTGGGCCGTTTCGCTGCTGCTGGCGGCGGGTTGTGTGGGAGCCTATGCCGGCGGGGGGGCCCGAAACCTGTTTCGAGTTTCGCGGAGCCGGTGGGCGGGCGTGGCGGCGGATGCGACACCGGACGCGTTGTTCGTCACCGGGCGCGACCTGCGCATACGCTACTGGAATCACGCTGCCGAACGGCTGTTCGGGCACGAGGGGGGCGAACTCGACCGGAAGCCGTTGGGCGAAGTCCTGCCCGTGGCGTCCGAAATGGTGGAAGCCGCGGCGCAGCACGTGGGGAGTCATACGCGGACCAGGCTCCGGGCGATGCACCGGGACGGGCGGCGAATCCCGGTGGAGGTGACCCTGACGTCGCGGTGGCTGGAGGGCGAGCCCGGTTTTGTGGCGATCGCCCGGGTCAACCGTCCGCAGTCGAGCTTGGAGTCGGGCTACCGGGACGAGGCCCGTCTGTTGACGGATCTGTTCGACGCGACCCCTTCGCCGATTGTCTTCATCGATCCGTTGGGCTCGATCACACGGATGAACCAGACGGCGCAGCGGTTGCTAGGCTGGACCGCCCCTGAGGCGCGCGGAGCGCGGTATTGGGACTTCGCGCTCTCCGGGCCGGAGGCGGCGCGCGCCGAGGCGGAGTTCAGCGCGCTGGAGGCCACGCAGGGACTGGCGCCGGTCACCGAGAAGTGGCGGACGGCCAGCGGCGTATACCGCGAGATCTCCTGGAAGCGGAACCTCTGCCGGGACGATCAGGGCAACATTCGGGGCGTGGTCGCGATCGGTCAGCCGGCGGAGGCCAGCCATGAGCTCATGACGACGGCAGCGGCAGCCAACGCCGCCGTTTCCGAGCGCAACACCTGAGCCCCGAGGGAAACGGGCGTCCAGCCGGCGCGGAGAGCGGCCTCCCGCTCCCGGCTGGTCCAGCCGCCCTCGGGACCGGCAAGGATCGCGACTTCGCAGCCGGGGGGCATGGGCGCGGGGAGCGCCCGGAGCAGGGGCGCCGCGTCCCCTGCCTCTTCGAGCCAAAGCCGGATGGTGGCGGGGCGCGACAAGGCCCCGGCCAACTCCACGACGTCTTCGATGACGGGAAGACGATCGCGGCGGGATTGCTGGCTTGCTTCGAGCAGAATCCTCCGCCAGCGCCCGATCCGCGCTTTGGCGGCCTTGTCGAGCCCCTTCTCGCTCCGTTCGGACCGGACGGGAATGAAGGTATCGACGCCGAGCTCGGCGCCCTTTTCGAGCATCCACTCGAAACGATCAAACTTGAACAGGGATGCAAGCAGGGTGAGGCGTACCGCAGGGGGCTTGAGCGGCACGGGTTCGATCAGGGAGAACACGACGCGATCCCTGCGTGCTTCGGTCACTTTGGCGAGAAACACGCGCCGGTTGTCGGAGATTTCGTAGATCTGCCCGTCTTCGACGCGAAGGACGCGTGTCAGATGATGCGCCTCCTGTCCATTCAATTCGGCGTGCTGGTTGCGGATCTCGCTGACGAAGAAACGGCGGCGTGCCACAATTCATCTTATGATCGCTCACCTGCGCGGCACGCTGATCGAGAAGCACCCGAACCAGGCAGTGGTGGACGCCGGGGGTGTGGGATACGACGTCACCATTCCGGTGTCGACGTTCACCAGGCTGCCGGAGGCGGGGGCCGGAGTGGCGCTCCGGATCTACACCCACGTGCGGGAGGACACGATCGCGCTGTTCGGCTTCCTGACGGCGGAGGAGAAGTCGCTGTTTGAAAGGCTGATTTCGGTGTCAGGCGTGGGTCCGAAGCTGGCGGTGACGGCTCTGAGCGGAATGGCCGCGGTGGACCTCGTCCAGGCCATCCGCGCCGGGCAGGTGGAGCGGCTGGTGCGGGTGCCGGGCATCGGCAAGAAGACGGCGGAGCGGCTGGTGCTGGAACTGCGGGACAAGCTGGATGGGCTGGGGGGTGGAAAGACGGAGGCGGCCCCGGCGGCGGCCGCTTTGTCCGCCGTCGAGCAGGACGTGTTGAGCGCGCTGATGAATCTGGGAGCGGCGCGTCCGCAGGCAGAGGCGGCGATCCGGAAGGCTCGCGCCGCGGGCGCCGGCGAGGGATTCGAGGGGTTGTTCCGAAAGTCGATGGAATCGTTACGGTAGCGTCGCGGGATCGAAGTCAGTCGTGGCCCAGCCTGTTTCCGGTTCCGCATGAAACGAGCAGACCGGCTGGTGTTAAACTAACGGACGTAGCAATGGCAGGCGCCTAAGGGGACGCGCCTGTGGGTGATAAGATGCGTCCGGGCCGACGTGAAACCGCCGCGATCGCCGGGATCAGTTGCCTCCTGGCATGTTGCCTCGTCCTGGTCAACTTTGAGACCGGCGTGACAGTAGACGAACCTTCGCACTTGCTTTCCGCCTACCTCTACTGGCACGGCGAGGACCGTCTGCCGCCGGGCGATGTGCCGCCGCTGATCAAGATCGCGGGCGGTTGGGTGCCGGCGATCCTGGGGTTGCCCATTCCAGGTCCAAAGGACGACGTATGGAACGGCTCGGAATGGGATGCAGCGCTGCGGATGATGGACGGGATGAAGTCGGAACAGATCCTGAGAACGTTCCGCTACTCCAGGCTGCCCTTCGTGGTGTTCCCGGTGGCGTGCTGTCTGCTGGTCTGGTGGTGGGGAAGGCAGTTGTTCTCGCCGGCGGCGGCGGTCTGCGCCGCGGCGACGTTCGCCCTGTCGCCGACGGTGCTGGGCCACGGGGCTTTGTTCAAAAACGATTTGGCCGCCAGTCTCGCGTACCTGCTGTTCTGGTATCGCGCCTGGGTCTTCTGGCGCCAACCCGGATTCCGGCAGTCGGCCTGGCTGGGAGCCTCCTTCCTGCTGGCTCTGTCCGCCAAGTACTCGCTCGCGATCCTGATTCCCCTCGCGCCGTGCCTGATCGTTCTGCGTTACCTCAGTCTCCGGCCGATCCGCTGGAAGGAACTGGCGGTGGGGCTGGCGATGTGCGTTCTCATACCGATGGCCGGCGTTCTTCTGCTGTGGCAGTTCAGCTTCGTCGAAGGTGTCAAGTCGCTTTGGCTTTCCAACGCCGGCAATAACCCTGTCTACGTCGCGGGGCGGATCTATCCCGGCGGCCATCCTCTTTACTTTTTGGTTGGACTAGTGACGAAGGCGCCGGCCGCGACGCTGCTATTGATCGCAGCCGGGGCCGGCGCGTACCTCTTCCGGTTCATCCGTGGCGCGGAATGGCTGGATGTGTTCTGGGTATTTCCACCCGTGCTCTATTTCGTGCTGGCGTCGCGATCCAGCTTGCAGCTGGGATTCCGCCTCGTGCTGCCGGCCTTCGCTTTTCTGTTCCTGTTCGTCGCACTGGCGTATCACGTCGCCATTCGAAGCCGACATATCCGAGCCGCACCGGTGTTTCTGCTGGCATGGCTCGCTGTAGGGACTGCCGGGGCCTATCCGCACTATCTGTCCTTCTTCAATTCCTGGGCGGGGGGGCCGGACGGCGGGATCGAGGTCTTGTCGGATAGCAATCTGGACTGGGGACAGGACCTGCGAAGACTGCGCGCGGTTCTCGATGCCCACCGGATCCGTAAAGTCCGGCTGGCCTATTTTGGAACTGACAATCCGTTCGCCTACTTCGACGACAAGCGGGTGGAACGACTGGTTCCTCCCTGGACTCCCGAAATGGCGACAGGAACGCATTTCAACCCGGCGCCGGGCTACTACGCGATCAGCGCCACTCTGCTCACCGGCCAGCTGTTTCCGGAGCCGTACCGAGACTACTACTCATTCTTCCGGCCGAGGAAGCCGATTGCCAAGGCAGGATACTCAATTTACGTCTATCGTGTCGAATAGGCGTAACCTCGGGGCATCCCTCCGAATCCCTTAAATGCATGGCATGGATTCAGGTGGCAGTTGCAATCTTCCTTTCCTTGTGGGCCCCGGCCCATGCTGAGCGATTCGAGATCCGTTCCGCCGAGACGATCGTCATGCCGGGAATCGCGGACTCCAACAGTCCGGCGCTGTGGAGGGACGGAGAGTTCCGGATTTTCAGTTCAAACGGAACTCCGGCACTCAGCATCGCCAGCGACCCGTTTTTCACTGTCCCATCCCGGACCGTCCCAGTGCGAATGGACAGTGGACGCCTGCCGGTGTGGTTTGAATCCGTGTGGGTGGATGCGGACGGGACAATCTACGGCTGGTATCATCACGAACAATTCGGCCTATGCCCCGACCTGACGGTGCCCGCGATCGGGGCCGCGGTTTCGTTCGACGGAGGCGAGAACTTCTACGATCTCGGCCTGATCCTGACAGCGCCGGATCCTCCGGACTGTTCGGCGCGGAACGGATACTTCGCCGGCGGCCACGGCGACTTCACCGTGATCCTGGACAGGGAGAATCGCTATTTCTATTTCTTGTATGGAAATTACGGCGGTCCCGCGGACCGGCAGGGCGTCTCGATCGCGCGCATGGCATTCGAAGACCGCTTCTTTCCCGCCGGGCGCGTGATGAAGTACGCGGACGGGGAATGGAGCCAGCCCGGACTCGGGGGCCGGCAGTCGCCGGTGTTCCATGTGAGAGTTCCCTGGCAGGATGAGGCGACAGATGCGTTCTGGGGACCTTCGGTCCACTGGAACACCCACCTGAACGCGTACGTGATGTTGCTGAACCGGGCTTGCTGCCAACCGGGCTGGCCGCAGGAGGGCGTCTACATCTCGTTCAATGCGGACATCGCCAATCCATCGGGGTGGAGCGCTCCGGAGCGGGTATTCGAAGAGGGCTTCGACCCGGGCTGGTATCCGCAGGTCCTGGGGATCGGGCCCGGTGAGACCGACAGCGTCGCGGGCAGAGTCGCGCGCCTGTTTGTGCACGGCCGGTCGGAATGGGAGATTCATTTCGAATAGACGCCGGGCTGGCTTTCGCGCCGGGCGGAGGTGGCCGGATTGAGATATGCTCGAAGGGGTTACCCTTATGCGGCGGCGACACTTCCTGGCGACCGGTTTGGCTCCGTTGCTGGCCCCGGCACTGTCCTCCCTGAGAGCGGCCGCTGAGCGAGCCAAACCGCTGAACCTGAGGGTCACTGACCTCAAGACGTTCGTCGTCAACGTCGGAAGCGTGAACTGGGTGTTCTGCAAGGTGTTCACGAACCAGGGAATTACCGGACTGGGAGAAGGTTCCATCACAAGCAAGGAAGCGACTCTGGCCAGCGCCATCATGGAGCACCATCGCTACCTGGTGGGAAAAGATCCCACCGACATCGAACTGCACTGGCAGGCGATGTTCCGGTGGCCGAGGTGGCGGGGAGGGCCGGTGCTGAACTCCGCCATCAGCGCGGTCGAGATCGCGCTGTGGGACATCCTCGGGAAGGCGCTCGGGCAACCGGTCTATAAGCTGCTCGGAGGGAAGGCGCGCGAGAAAATCCGTCTGTACAAGGATGTCGGATCGAGTCCGGAGGCCTTCCTCCAGGCGAAGCAGGAAGGGTACACGGCGGCGAAGTCGGGATTCATCCGGGTCGACAACGAAACCGTGATTCCGGGCTACGCGACCCGGGAGGGCGCCCGGCGGGTGGCCGAAGTGCGCAAGGCGGTCGGGGAGGATTTCGACATCTGCATCGATGCGCACGGCATTCTGACGACGACGATGGCGGTCGATTTCTGCACGCGCGTCGAGGAGTTTCGCCCGCTTTTCGTCGAGGAGGCGACGCAGCTTGAGGACCTGGGCGAGCTGGCGCATCTGCGGTCGAAGACCAAAGTGCCACTGGCGACGGGCGAGCGGTCTTTCACCAAGTACGGCTTTACGGAGTATTGTTCGCGGCGCCTGGTCGACATCGTGCAGCCGGACGTCTGCCACGCGGGCGGCATCCTCGAAATGAAGAAGATCGGCACACTGGCCGAGGCCTACCGGGTGGAGATGGCGCCGCATAATCCGCAGAGCGAAGTGTCGACGCTGGCCTCGCTCCACGTCGACGCGACGACGCCCGCGTGCACGATCCAGGAATATAATCCGAACCGGCAGCCCTGGGTGCAGGACCTGTTTCAAGGAGGGGCGGTTGAAGTGAGCAACGGGTTCGCCGCGCTTCCGGACCGCCCGGGGTTGGGGGTGGACCTGGACGAAAAGGTCGCCGCCGCGCATCCCTACCAGCCGGTCACACGGCCGAAATACCGGTTTCTCGACGGAGGCATCGCGGATCACTGATGCGGGCGCTGTTTGCCGTTCTCCTCGCCGGACCTGTTTTCGCGCAGTCGCCGGACCGCGCCGTGGCGGAGTGGATTCTGCGGCTGGGCGGGACGGTCGGGCTGGCCGGGCGCCAGGAAACGGTCCGCGATCTGGACCGCCTTCCTCCGGGAGATATCAGGATCACGATCGCCGATTTCACAGGCACGCTGATCACGCCGGACGATCTGAAGCGGGTCCGGGGGCTCAGCGAACTGCGGGAATTGTTTCTGCCGGCTCCGATGTGGAACGAGGGCGCGGGCTCGCGGCGCGACTCAAACGAAGCGTTCGAGAACCTGGCCGGGCTCAGCAAACTGGAGCGGCTCCACATGGGCGTGCATTTTCTGACTGTGATGAACGTGCAGGACAAGGGCATCGCGCTGCTGGCGCCGCTGACGCAGCTGCGCGAGATCCGCCTGGCGCAATCGCGGTGCACGGGAAAGACGCTGACTCCGTTCGTGAATCTCCGGTCGATCGACATGAGCTACAGCCAGTTCAACGACGAGGGGATGCGGCCGCTGGCGAACATGAAGCAACTGGAGCGTCTGGTGGCCAAAGACACTTTGGTGACCGACGCGGGCCTGGTTCACCTGGAGTCTATCCAAAACCTGACGGAATTGAACCTGTACGGTTGCCGGATCACGGACGCGGGGCTGCCTTCGCTCCGGCACCTGACGAAACTCCGCAAATTGAACCTGCTCGGGGCGCGGATCACGGACGAGGGCCTCGACAACCTGGCGGGCATGACGGAGCTGGCGGAGCTGAACCTGTACCGATCGTCGATCACCAACGCCGGCCTGGAGAAACTCAAGCGGCTGCGGAAGCTGGCGTCGCTCGACGTCCGCTATTCCCGGGTCACGCGTTCCGGTGTCGAGTCGTTCCGGGCGGCGATTCCGTCCGTCCAGGTGGCGTTTCTCGATACCGCGCCGGCGCAGACGAGCCGGGCGCCGGAGCCGAAGGGCGGCAGCGAGGCGGCGATCGTGGAATGGATTCGCGCCATGGGCGGCAAGGTGAAGATGGAGAACGGGCGGGCGACCGAAGTTTCCCTCGCGTCCACGGCGGTTCATGACGCGCAACTGGCGCACGTGGGGAAGCTCGCCGCGCTCCGCAGGCTCGATCTCCAGGCCACGGAGATCGGCGACGTGGGCGTGAGGCAGCTCAGCCGGCTTGGCGCGCTCGAAGAACTCGATCTGAGCCACACCACGGTGACCGACGCCGGGCTCCGCGAGCTGGCCCCGCTCGGGGCGCTGCGGCGGCTCTACCTCAACCATACCGGCGTGCGGGGGCAGGGGCTCGGGCGGTTCACCAGGCTCGCGGCGCTCGAGGTTTCGGGCAGCCCGGTGGGCGACGCCGGGCTCGACGCGATCGGTGCGCTGGTTTCGCTCGAGCGGCTTCGCCTCAGCTACACGGACGTCACGGGCAAGGGAGTGCGGGCGCTGGCGGCGCTCACCAACCTGCGGTCGCTCGACCTGTCGAGCAACGATATTGACGACGCGGCGCTGGAAGCGCTCACGCCGCTGACCGGGCTCAGGGATCTGAACCTGAACTACGGGCGGTTCACCGACAAGGGTATGGTCCATCTGGCGGCGCTCCCGGCGCTCGAGCGGCTTGAGGTGGCGCGCACGAAGATCACCGACAAGGGCATCCAGGAACTGGCGGCGCTGGCCCATCTCCGCACGCTCAACCTCACGTATACGGGAGTGACCGAAGAGGTCCTGCCCGCGCTGGCCAAACTGTCCCGGATCGAGGAGCTCTATCTTGACACCGGCAGGATCACGGATAAAGCTGTCGACACGCTGGCGCAAATGAAGCAACTGCGGCACCTGAACCTGTATCACACGCTGGTGAGCGAGCAGGGCCAGAAGCGGCTGTCGCAGGCGCTTCCGGACTGCAAGATCGTCTATGACCGGGATTCGGCGCTGCCGAACCGGCGGGGAAGTTGAGACGGGCATGACAGCGGCGTTGGCGTTTCTTCTGGCGGTCGAAGCCGGCTGGGTTACGGGACTCGGCGGGCGCGCGGAAACCAACGCCGCCGGCGAGGTGGTGGCGCTCGACCTGCGGGGAACCTGGGTCACCGACACGGACCTGAAAGCTGTGGCGGCGCTTCCGCGGCTGGAGCGCCTGGATCTTTCTCTGACGCGGATTACGGACCTCGGGCTGCTGCAGCTCAAGGGGATGACCAGCGTACGCGAGCTGAAACTGCGGTTCGCCGAACTGGTCACCGACGAGGGGGTCGCCGCCGTCAAGGCATGGCCGCGAATCGAACGGCTGGACCTGCGTGGCACCAAGGTCACCGACAACACGCTGGTGACGCTGGCCGGCAAAGACACGATCACGGCGCTCGACATCGGGTACGCGGAGGTGACCGACAGCGGGCTGCAACATCTGGTGAAGTTCAAGGGCCTGCGCGAACTCGCTTTCGGAGGCAACAAGATGACCGATGTCGGGCTGGAGATCCTGCGATCGCTTCCGAAGCTGACGCGGCTGGACATCGCGGGGCGGCAGCGCACGGACTCCGGCCTGTGGTCCGTCGGAATCACGGACCTGGGGCTTGATCCGGTGGCGACGCTGTCGGAGCTTCGGGAACTGAATCTCTCGGGAACGCAGATCTCCTCGCGCGGGCTGGAGAAACTCTCGCGGCTGTCCCGAATCGAGAAGCTCGATCTCCATTCCTGCAAGCGGGTGACAGACGCCGCCGTCGCGACGCTGGCGGGGTTGCCCGCGCTGGTCTGGGCCGACCTGAAAGACACCGGCATGACGCCGGCGGGCTTCGCCGCGCTCAGAAAGGCGCGGCCGTCGCTGCGGATCGCGGGCGATCCGGCCGTGGAGCCGAAGCCGCCGTTCCGGATCGAACTGGAGGACAAGCTCTTCCGGGTTACCCGTCTTCACGCCAACCAGGGCGAGCCGTGGACAATGCCTCCGGAGCGCACCGCCGGGGCCGTGCTGTACGTGCTGCCGGCGGGCACGGTGCGGGTTGGCGTGGCGCCCCCGCCGCCGGGCGACGTGGTCCGGGTGGAACTGGCGGGATCGCTTCCGTCCGAGGTCGACGGGAAGCAGTTCGGCCCGGCGCAGCCGTCCGCCGCGGATGGGTATTTCAAACTGCTCTTCGAAGCCGGACCGGTGACGGCCAAGAGGATCTCCTGCCCCTCGCGTGGGAATTGTCCGGCGCACGAAGGTTCGGCCGTCGATATCCAGGTTCCCGGCGGCGAGGTCGTGGCGTTGAAGCCAGGCGCGGCCGCGCGGTTCAACGAGGCTCCCCTGCCGCTCGAACTGGTGCGGATCGAGCAGCGGTAAGGCGGGCGGTCAGAATCCTTCGAGGACGGCGCTGACGACAGACCTCGCCACCTCGACGGTGAGCCGTTCGAGGGCGAGGCCGCTTTCTTCGAAGTAGGCGCCCGGGTCGACGCTGATTTCATAGCGCTGGCGCGCCTCGAAGTTGGGCCGGTCAAACAGGACTTTGCCGGTGGCCCGCTCGGTGAGCCGGACCTGGAGGTTGACGATCAACTGGACGGCCGCGGCCCGTCCGGTGGCCTGGTCGAACACGGTCGGGTAGGCGTTGTAGCTGAGGACGCTTCCGTTGAGGATGGCGTCCGCTTCGTTGGGGTCGGCCACGATCCGGTAGCGGGTGCGGGAGAGGAACTCACGGGTCAGAGCGGCGGGGAGGCGTTCCGCGAACTTGTAGCGAACGGTCGCGTTGCCCCAGGCCGGAATGGCGATGGACCGGACCTGGCTCGGCAGCAGGTCGGCGCGGCCGCCGATCCGGTAGCCGCACGACAACAGGGGCGCCAGCGCGCACAGCAGACCGGCGGCGATCATGCGGTTCATAGCGCGGCGCGCACCAGCTGAACGACGTTGGCGGCGGAAAGCCGGAACTGATCGGCGACGGCCCACATCCAGACGGCGGAGGGATGATTGCGGTCGCGCTCGATGGCGCCGATGGAGATACCCGATTCTCCGGCGACTCCGACCGGGGTGGGCGCCTGTTCGGGCCAAAGGTCGATGCCGTCGCGATCCAGGTCTCCGATTCCGTCCAGCCACAGGCAGGCCGAGTAGCCGTGCATGACGGGGGCCTGGATCAGCCGGATGGAAGGAAGAGGTTTGGCGAACGGGCCGAGCAGCGAGGCGGTATGCCGTTCGATGAGACGCTCGGCGCCATCGAGCACTCCGGCCAGCAGATTGAACGCCGCCTGCTGCCCGAACACGCTCGTTTCGATGGCGTGAAATCCGAGCAGTTGCACGGTCTGCTGCTGCAACTCGTCGACCCCGGGGCGTCCCCGTTCGCTGGCGGGCGCGAGGATGACGGCCACGGCGCTCTTGACGTTCCTGGCGGCCACCATCAGCCGCGCCAGAAGAATCGCGCCCGGGTGGGCGACAACCTGGATCCGGCTGTAGGGTACGTTCCGGGGCTCCACCTGCGGCGCGCGAATCCGGGCGTCCGGCATCTCTTCGAGGGCCGCCGTGGCGTCGATGATCGTGACGGGCTGGCGGCGCTTCTCGAGGATCTCGAACGCTCTGCGGCTGGAGGCCGCCGAACCGGCCAGCACGACCACGGCCGCGCCGGCGAGGCTCTCTTCGTCGACGCCGGTCATGACCATAGCCTCACCGCCTTCTCCGGTGAGCAGCGGACTTTCGTCGCTGCCAACGAGGGTTACGCGGACCTCGGGCTTGAGCGGCGCAAGATGGTCGCGCAAGTCGGCGCCCAGCAGAGACTCGCCACCCACGAGCGCAACACTCTTGCTCATGCGCCCTGCTGCTGCGGATGGGCCGGCGGCGGCATCCGGCGGAATCTCCGCTTGACGATTCCGCCGACACGAATCACGATGCCGCTGCCGACGTAGGTGGCGGCCATGGCGAGCAATACCGGCTGCGAGTAGTTCCAGACAAGCCAGATGATGCTGCCGAAACGGACGACGCTCAAAGGGGATCGAGGGCTGAGCGGTTGAAGTCCTTAAAACTGCGGTAACGCCAGGTGCTGATCATGAGGAACGACAGCAGAGCCAACAATCCGATCCAGGCCACCGAGTACATCCAGTTTTCGACCGGAGCGCTGTCGGCGGCATAGACGACGGCGGCGACCAGGGCGGCGGCGGCGGGAATCGGCAGGCCGACGAAATACTTGCGGTCCGGCCGGCCCGGATTTTTGGGAACCGGATTCACCTGAATATTGAACCGGGCCAGGCGCGAGGCGCCGCACATGACGAACAGGAAGGTGACGAAGTATCCCGCCTGGCGGATCTGTTCGTGCAGGCGCGGATCGATATCCGAAGCCACAAACTGGAGGCCAAAGACCCATGCCAGCATCGCTGGAGCCACGCCGAAGGTAATCACGTCGGCGAGCGAGTCGAGCTCCCGGCCGAAGTCCGTGACGGTGTTGGTCATGCGGGCGATACGGCCGTCGAGGCCGTCCAGAAACACCGACGCGCCGATCATCAGGGCGGCCGAGGCGAGAAAGGGATTGGGTCCGAGATGGCCGCTGGTGGCGAACATCGCACCCTGGAAGGTCTTGATGAGGGCGAGGAATCCCAGAAACAGGTTGCCCGCGGTGAACAGGGTCGGCAGCGCGTAGGCCGCCTTGCGCGGGCGGCGGTCCGGCGAATTCGGGTCGTAGAGATGCCGGGTGAGGTTGAGTTTCTTCACGATGGCTTCCTGCGGGCGACGATGGTGGTTCCGGCCCAGACGCGTTCGCGCTCCTTTACCAGGATCTCCCACTCCGGACCGAAAATCACGTCCATGCGGGAGCTGAACTTCATCAGGCCGATGCGTTCGCCCATTCCGACGTTGTCCCCCTGTCGCTTATAGCAAACGACGCGGCGCGCCACCAGCCCGGCGATCTGCTTGAAGGTGACGCGCACCCCGTCTTCCGCTTCGACGACGATGATGTTCTGTTCGTTCCGTTCGGAGGCTTCCTCCCTGCTGGCGATGAGGAATTCACCGGGCTGATAGTCGACTCTGACGATCCGCCCGGCGATCGGAGAGCGGTTCACATGGACATCGAGCGGACTCAGGAAGATGCTGATCCGCGTCAGGCCCGGGCCGGCGTCACGGATGCCGACGACTTTCCCGTCGGCGGGGGACACGGCATGCGGCCCGGGGGGCGCCGTCCGTTCCGGATCACGAAAAAACCAGAGAAAGAACGCAGCCAGGGCGAACAAGGGCAAGCCGAAGGCGGGGCGGGAGAGAAAGGCGACGGCAAGGCCCGCGGCCGTGAACGCGAGGGCATAGTAGATTCCGGTGATGACCATTGGCGGCTTGGCACCTCCATTGTCCCATGGGGCGGAACGCGGTATCCTCGGCGGAATGTCGCGAATCTTCTTTTCGTTTGGCCTCGGGGCGGTGCTGGCCGCCCAGACATCCCCGGACCTGGCCGAGCAGACAAGGAAGCTAAAAGCGCTGGTTGCGTCCTCGCCCCGCCTGGCGGCGCACAGAACGGAGTTGGCCGTGCAGGCGCCGGCGAACGGTTGGGAGATGGAGATGGTGTCCTCGGTGGCCGTGGACGGCGAGGGGAGAATTTACGCGTTCCAGCGTGGCGGCAAGGCGGACCCGGTGGTCGTGATGGACAGGGCGGGCAGGGTGCTGCGGTCGTTCGGGCGGGGGTTGTACAAGATTCCGCACAGCATCCGGATCGATCCGAAGGGCAACGTGTGGACCGTTGACGCGGGCAGTTCGATGGTCTACCAGCACAGTCCTGACGGACGGAAACGGCTCGAAATCGCGGTCGGCGGGCTGCCCGCGAACCCGCGGAGCGCCTTTTGCGGAACCACGGACATCGCGTTCGCGCCGGGGGGACGAATCTTCATCTCCGACGGCTACGCCAACGCGCGCATCGTCGAATACGATCAGAGAGGCAGACGCATGCGGGAGTGGGGCAGACCGGGAACGGGTCCGGGCGAATTTCACCTGCCACATGGGATCGCGGCAGACGACCGGAACATTCTCTACGTGGCGGACCGGGAAAACGGCCGCATTCAGCGGTTCGACCTGGACGGCCGTTTCCTGGGCGCGTGGGACCACTTGGGAAAGACCTTCTCGATCACGTTCCGAAGGGGCGAATTGTGGATTGGGACCCAGCCGCGAACCTCGCCCAACGGGATGGATGGGTGGATGATGAAGATCGACCGGGAAACGGGGGCCATCCTGGGTTACGTGGAGACCCCCGGCCAGCACTCGGTGGACCTGGCTGGCCCCGGACAGCCCATCGCCGGGGCGCGCCCGGGTTCAGTGATCTGGTTCCGGCCGTAAGCGGATTCAGCGGCGCAGCACAGCCCAGTCGGGGTCGAGGGTGACCTTGGCGGGCGGCGTCCGCATCGCCAGCGTCAGCGTAGCCGGTTCGTTCCCCGTGGCGATCCAATGGATCTGGCTTTTGCCGCGCGGGGTGGCCAGCACCTCCACCGGCACCTGGAACGAGGCCTTCTCGCCGGCCTCCGCCTGGGTGACGGTGATGGTCAGCCGGCCGGCCTTGAACTGGTGGGTCAGCGTGAAGGCCGGGATTCCGGTGTTCTCGACCCAGTGTTCGAAGAAGGGTTCGACGAAGTCCTTCGGCGCGACCTCCGCGACGGCCTCCTGAAACTGGCGGACCGAGGCATGTTGAAAACGGTAGCGCCGGGCGAAACCGGCCAACAGCGGATAAAAGGCGGCGTCGCCCAGCCGGCGGCGGAGCATGTGGATGATCCAGCTTCCCTTTCCGTAGACAATGTGCCGCCATGCCTCCGGGGATTGCGAGCTTGTGAGCCGGGGCCCGAGGCGGATCGGTCCGGCGGCGTCCATTTCGCGTCCGTCGCCGTCTTGTACGAAAAGCTGGCGGCGATACTGATCGAGGACCGAAAGCATGGCCCGGGTCCCCTTTTTCTTTTCGAGGACCAGCAGGGCCGAATAGTTGGCGAGAGCCTCCATGAGCCATTCGTCCTGCGCCGTGTCGGCGGCTACGACGTTTCCCCACCACTGGTGCGCGGTTTCGTGGGCATGGAGGATCTCGGAAAAAAACAGTTGCTGTTGTGAACTGTGCGCCGCCGAGGGTCTGTCGCTAGGGTTGAGGTAGGAGAGAGTGGAAAGGTAGACGAGTCCGGGGAACCCCTGTCCAAACGCGCCGGGAATGGGGGAGACATGAAGCGTGTTCAAGGCTGGCGGGCCGAAGTGGCCAGCGAGGAAGACGAAGGCATCGGCCACTTCCCCGCTCAACTGCTCGAGCCGGGCCGCCGGGTTGGGCGGCGGGGCGGGGATCGCGAGGATGTCCGGCGCGGGCCTCCGGCCGGCGGCTCCACGGGGAGGAAACGGCGACGGCGGAGACGGAATCGGAATGAGGTCGGCGGTGCGGCGATGGATGCCCGGCTCGGCCTGGCGGTTGGCGTAGACATGAACTGTCAGGTTGCCGCGAACCGATTTGTGGCGCTCGTACTGGCCGAGGTTGAAGCCGGCCAGCCGGACCGGTACGGGCGTGACGCGCCGCGTCACGCGAACGTTGTCTTCGGTTCTCTCTTCCTTCACATCGCCAGGGAAAACGAGGTCCATGTTTTCGGGGTAGGTGAAGGTGATGTCAAAGAGGGCGAAGTCGAGGCCGGCGCGGGGATGCCAGTTGCCGCGGGAGCCGACGTAATACACATTGCGGCCCGCCGGGCGGACAACGTCGCCTTCGTGCTCGAATTCGACTTCGTAGGCCCGCCCGGGCTCCACCGGCTGGCGGGGAAACACGAGAAACAGGATGCTCCCAAGACGCCGGATGAGGTTCGCACGGAACGAGTCGTGCGTGAACACCTCGGCCGGGTCGCCGTTGACGCGTACGGCGGTGATTTTCATCCCCTCGGAGATTTCAAAGGCAAGCACGCGGAGAGGACGCGACGGCTTCGCCGTCGCACGCGTGACGACCCGGAGGTGGAGGTTCGGTTCGAGAACCGCCTCGATGCGATAGTTGGAAAGGATGAGGTCCGGCGGGAGCGGCTGGCGGGCGCCGGAGCGGAACGGCCGGGACGGGAAAGCGGTCCAAGTGTCGTAGAAGGGCCGGTCGTCTTTATACTTGAGCTGCCCGAGATAGATCTGGTCTGGCGCGGCGGGGTCGTGAAAGACGTCGAAGTTGCCGAGTTTGCGGCCGCGGAGCGCCCCGTAGAAGAAGCCGCGATCGCGCGGCCAATCCCCCGCCAGATGCTGGACAAGTCGGACGGAGAAGCTGCGCGTGATGTTGGCGAGGACAGTGTGCCATTCCGAGGCCAGCAGAACTCCCCGTTCCGGCGCCTTGCGGACCTCACCGGCCCGTTCGATCGCGGCCAGCAGGGTTTCGGCTGAATCATCCGTGAACAGGAACAATCCGTCGGAAAAGTGTTCGTTCAGATTCGGGCTTTCGGTGAACGAGGCGAGCGAGACGCGCTCGCCCCGGGTGGGCGGCATGACCAGGAGTTCCGCGTCGCCTCCGTCGGTGGCGCTCGAGAAAACGGCGGATATGCGCCGCCCGCCGACTGGTTTGCCGAAAATCAGAAAGCCTTCCGTGAAATAGAAGCGCACATCGTCGCCCCGGCTGAAATGAACTTCGCGGACGCGGTAGCAGGCCTCCGGGTCGAGGCCGGCTTCACGGATCCGGAGGGCGAGATCACTGGCGGACTGGGCGGCGGCCGCCGCCGCAAAGGCCACAGCGGGCAGGACTAGGCGCACTACGATTTCAGGCTACCAGTTTCGGGTCCGCCGGACAGATGGATCGCGCGGCGGGAAGGCCGCGCGCCGGTTCCGACCCACCCGTCAGTTGATCCGCTCATTCCCTCCGCCTTTGCCGCCGCCGCTCCGGGCCGAAGTGCGTGCGACTCGACCAGTCGCCGCGCGGGGCCAGACTCCAGCTTCGCGGCGCATCGAGGAGGCGACTCCGTTTCATCGGCAGTTCTGACTGCCGGCGTTGTGTCAACACGCCAAGGAGCGTCGGGACTGGGTGCGACTCTGCCGCGCGCATGGGCCGAGGAGCCGACGTTCCCCAGCGGGCCCCAGGATGCGGTTCCGCTACAGCCCGAGCCACTGGGCGGCAAAGCTCCGGGCCGAAAGAGCGTCCGCGCGCGGACAGGATTGGCGCCAGCGTGCAGCGGGCGGATGCGGGAATCGCCGAAAGAGTACGAGTTGTTGTGGAACGCGAGCCAGGAGGTCGCCGAAGCGCTGAGTGGATCACTGAGGGAGGCAACGCGCCGGCGCGGTTTGAGCAGCGGCCGCCAAGGCGCCGCAACAGCGGCTCGATCTGTTGCAGGAACAGCCCAATCAGCTCAACTATTTCGGGCCGCCGGAGGAGTCGATTCAGTGTTGCCCGGATGTCCTGCTGACGGGGCCGCTTTCCACGGGGAACTCCCGAGGCCCGAACATCGGCCGCCGGCTGCGTCATCGAGTCGCGCGGAGCAGGCGAATGAACCACCCGCCGTGTGCCTGGCTACCCGCCCGCCACTCGGACACTCGTGGTTCTTTCAGCAGCACCAGCCACGCCGACACACAGCACAGCCAGACTAGCGACACAACGGCATTCACTTTGCGTGTCGACGCCGCTCCCGAAACAGCCAGCAACCAAGTGCTGGCACAAGAGACAACCAGCCAGACGAGCATGATTCGGGGATGTACTCCTAACGAGCCGGGAAACAGCGCATAAGCGCCCATCGACCCTGCGAGGGACAACAGGCTTACGCTCAGAACCGCGATTCGGGCATCGAGTATCGCTTGGAGAGAGGGAAACCAGCCCGGATCTGTGGGAACGAGCCACAGTACTGGGCCAGCGACGCCGGCAGCCAGAACTGACACCATTCCCAGCACCCGCCATCGAAGGCGCCATTGGTCCTTGACGCCACGGACGGATGCGCCCCAACACTCGGCGACGGCTGCGACCAGAGCTAGCAGAAGTGCGGGTTCGGTAGCCACCCACACGCGCCGGTAAGTTGCGCTCCACGGCTCACTGACCACGCGAATCAGCGAAACCAGGAAACTGGCGCCGATCCACAACGTAAACAGCGGATAGGACCGCCACATGCCGGAAACCGCGAGGCGGGCCAGAAGCAGACCTTCGCATACGATTCCACAGTACCAGGCGATCATCGCCTCAACCTCCTTCCCGGCGGACATTGCGGAGTATTGCACTCGGGGAAGGGATCTTCCGCGAAAGTCAACACCAAGATGAAGAGCAGAAATATCATTCCCATGTGCAATACGATCGACGGTCGAGCATCATGCCTTTACGGGAATATCCAAAAACCAACCACAATCCAGAAACAAAACAACGCAAATTGACCGTCATTCGATCCGCTCCGTTGAGCTGTATGGATGTTGAATCACGCCGGCGGCAGGCCGTCAAATGAACCTCGCATTTGATTCACTTCGGCGACGGATGCCGCCACGAGAGAACGTGCATGCCAAGAAATGAAATCTAAAATGGAGACTTTCCTCACAATTCTACCGGAGCGCATGGCAAGAACGTGGCTGCCAACCCCGGCCGGGCTGGCGCGCGCCGGCAGCGGATGAACGAGACGGCGGCGCGGTTCCCGCGGCGGCGCCCGGTCCGGTATAGTACGCGTATGGTTCGCATGCTGGCGGCTGGAGTGTTCGCCGCGGCGGCGCACGGAGCGGTCGACTACGCCTCGGAGGTGAAGCCGCTGCTCGAGAAGCGCTGCATCGGCTGCCACGGTCCGAAGACGGCGCTGCACAAGTTCCGCCTGGACAGCCGTGCGGCGGCGCTGGAGGGAGGCGAATCGGGCGCGCCCGCGCTGGTTCCAGGCAGGAGCGCCGAGAGCCTTCTCATCCGCTATGTCTCGGGCGCCGACAAGGACATCGTGATGCCACCCGCCGGGCCGCGGCTGACGGAGGGCGAGGTCGACCTCCTCCGCCGCTGGATTGACGAGGGCGCCCGCTTCGGAGACGGCGACACGAGCCCGCCGGAGCGCCGGAAGGTCCGGTCGACGCACTGGGCCTTTAAGCCCATCGCGAGGCCCCGCGTTCCAGAGGTGGCCGGCCGGGCGTGGGTTCGAAATCCGATTGACGCGTTCGTGCTCGCCAAGCTGGAGGCGAAGGGCTGGAAACCCGCTCCGCCGGCTCCTCCGGGGCGGTTGATGCGGCGAATGTTCCTTGACCTCACCGGACTCCCGCCGACGCTGGCCGAGCAGGACGCATTCGCCCGCGACCCGGACCTGGACGGGCTGGCCAACGCCCTGCTCGCGCGGCCCGCTTACGGCGAACGGTGGGGCCGCCACTGGCTCGACCTGGTGCGGTACGCCGAATCGAACGGCTACGAGCGCGATGGAACCAAGCCGGAAGCGTGGCGGTTCCGCGATTACGTGATCCGCGCGTTCAACAGCGACAAACCGTTCGACCGGTTCGTCCTGGAGCAACTGGCGGGCGACGAACTGCCCGACGCCGACGAAGAGACCTGGGTCGCGCTCGGCTACAACCGTCTCGGCCCGTGGGACGATGAACCGGCGGATTTTGCTGAGGACCGTTTCGACCAGCTGGACGACATCGTCAGTACGACTTCGCAGGTGTTCCTCGGACTGACACTCGGCTGCGCGCGGTGCCACAATCACAAGTTCGATCCGCTGACGGCGGAGGACTACTACCGGATGGTCGCCGTCTTCGACGTGCTGAAGCGTCCACAACGGGGGCGCACGGAACTGACGCGGCCCATCGGAACGCACGCCCGCGTGGAGGAGATCCTGGCGGTGGAGGATGAACTGCGGGAGAGGGCGGCGCTGGGGGCGGTTCAATTCCTGGGAACAGGTTTTGTGCCGGGGGTGGTGCGCAGGGAGGTGGAGTCGCTCCACCGAAAAGTGGCGGCGGCGCCCCGTGGCTATTTTCTATATGAGCCGGGTCCGAAGCCGCCCCAGACCCACCTGCTGGTGCGCGGCAAGGCGTCCCGCCCCGGTCCGGAGGTGCAGCCGGGCGTGCCGGACGTGCTCGTCGAACGGCAGCCCGAGTTTCCGGCGCCGGGTCCGCGAACGTCCGGCCGGCGGCTGGCGCTGGCGCGCTGGCTCGCCAGCGGCGACAATCCCCTCACGGCGCGCGTGATCGTCAACCGCGTCTGGCAGCACCACTTCGGGGAGGGTTTGGTGAGGACGCCCTCCGATTTCGGAAAGCTGGGGCAGACGCCGACGCACCCGGAACTGCTGGACTGGCTGGCGGGGTGGTTTGTGGACAACGGCTGGTCGTTCAAGAAGCTGCACCGGCTGATCCTGGCCAGCAACACGTGGCGGATGAGCAAGGCCTCGAACCCGGCGTACATGGCCGCGGATCCGGACAATCGCCTCTTGTGGCGGGCGCCGTACCGGCGGCTGGAGGCCGAGGCGATTCGCGATTCGATGCTCGCCGTGAGCGGCCGTCTGAATCCGGAAATGGGGGGGCCGAGCATGTTCCCGGAAGTGCCGGAAGCCGCGCTGGCCGGGTCGAGCGATCCGGACAAGATCTGGAAGACGTCGCCCGAGCCGGACCGCAACCGCCGCACCGTGTATGCCTTCCTGAAGCGGTCGATGATTGTGCCCATGCTGGAAGTGCTCGACCTTTGCGACACGGCGCGCTCTTCGCCGCAACGGCTGACGACGAGCGTCGCGCCGCAGGCATTGACGCTGTTCAACGGAGCGTTCGTGAACGCGCAGGCGGAAGCGCTGGCGGCGCGGCTCCGGAGGGAAGCCGGGCCGGACCCGCGCGAGCAGATTGAACTCGCCTGGCGGCTGGCGCTGGCAAGGCGGCCGACCCCCGGGGAACTATCCCGGATGGCCGCGTTTCTCCGGGAGGAGCCGCTCGAACAACTGGCGCGCGTGGTCCTCAACCTGAACGAATTTGTGTATCCGGACTAATCCATGACCAGACGGCAATACCTGATGAACGCCACGGCCGGCTTCGCGGGCCTGCCGCTGTGCTACCTGTTCGAGCGGGAGGCGCGGGCGGCCGCCGGGGCGCCCCGGGGGCTGCTGGCTCCCAGGCCGCCGCATTTCCCCGCGAAGGCCAGGCACTGCGTGTTCCTTTTCATGAACGGCGCTCCCAGCCAGGTGGACACCTTCGATCCCAAGCCGGATCTCGAACGGCACGACGGCCAACCCTACAAGGGGCCGCTGACGGTCGGCTCGAATTCGCGGCCCGTCGGTTACCTGATGAAGAGTCCGTTCCCGTTCCGCCGCCACGGGCAAAGCGGGCTGCCCATTTCCAGCCTGTTTCCGAACATCGCCCGCTTCGCGGACGACCTTTGCGTGATTCGCTCGATGTACACCGACACCGCGGCGCACGCCTCGGGGTGCCTTCAGATGAACACGGGCAACATTCTGATCGGCAAGCCGTCGCTTGGGTCATGGCTGAGCTACGGACTGGGGACGGAGAACGAGAACCTGCCTGCCTACGTCGTCATGACCGATCCGCGGGGCGGCCCGATTTCCGGGGCGTCGAACTGGACCGCGGGCTACATGCCGGCGGCCTTCCAGGGGACTCTGTTCCGGCCGGCCGGGGCGCCTCTGCTCGATCTGGAGAGTCCGGCCGGCGTCACCGCGCGGACCCAGCGTGCCTCGCTCGACTTGCTGAAGGACCTCAACGCCGCGCATGCGGAGGCGCACCCGGGCGAAACGGAACTGGCCGCGCGGATCCATTCCTACGAGCTGGCCTTTCAGATGCAAACGGCGGCGGCCGAAGCGGTCGATCTCAGCCGCGAATCGGAGCGCACGCGAGCCATGTACGGCCTGGATCAGAAGCTGACGGCGGACTTCGGCCGCAAGTGCCTCATCACGCGGCGGCTGCTTGAGCGGGGTGTCCGCTTCATCCAACTGTACTCGGGCGGCGGCCACATCGAAGACACCTGGGACGGGCACAACGACTGCATCGCCAATCACACGCTGCACGCGGGCGAAACCGATCAGCCGATCGCCGCCCTGATGACAGACCTCAGACAATCGGGCTTGTGGGACGAGACGCTTCTCGTCTGGGGCGGCGAGTTTGGCCGGACGCCGACAAGCGAAGGCATAGGAAAGCCCGGGCGCGACCACGACTGGCACGGTTTCTCGATGTGGCTCGCCGGCGCGGGCGTGAAGGGCGGACAGGCCATCGGGGCCACCGACGATCTCGGTTTCGCGGCGGTGGAGGACCGCGTTCACGTATCGGACCTGCACGCGACGATCCTGCACCTGATGGGCTTCGACCACACCAGGCTGACGTACTTCCACCAGGGGATGAACCAGCGCATCACGGGAGTCCGGGGGAACGTGGTCCGGCGGGCGTTGGCGTAGCCGCGGGTTCGAGGTCCGGCGGAGAGGTGTATCATAGGCAGACGAAAGGGGACCTCCGTTGAAATCCATCCGGCTCACCCGCCGCGAGCTTGCCGCCGAGTGCATCGGCAGAGGATTGCTGGCAGCCGGGACTCCGATGACGGCGTCCACGCTGCTGGCTTACTGGGAAGAGGGACACAAGCAGGCGCTCCACCCCACGCCACACGAAGTGCTCGGGCCGTTCTTTCGCAAGGGCGCTCCTGACACGCCGAATCTCCGCGTGTCCGGGGAGGCTGGCTTCCCGCTGCGCATTTCCGGCAAAGTGCTGAACACGGCGGGCCAGAAAGTGGCGGGCGCGACCGTGGAACTCTGGCATGCGGACCAGAACGGCCGCTACGACGTCCAGGGCTACCGCTACCGCGCCAAACTCAATGTCAGAGATGCGGGCGAGTACGGCGTGGAGACGTTCATGCCCGGCCACTACAATGACCGTCCGGCCCAGCATGTCCACTACCTGATCTCGGCTCCCGGCCACAAGCCGCTCATCACGCAGCTTTACTTCGCGACGGATCCCTTCTTCGAGGGAGACCCCGACAGGCACTGGAACAAGCGCGGCATCGTGAGCCATCGGGCGCTGATCCGTCCCGTGGCATTGTACGAGGGCCCCGGGGCGCCGCGGGCGGCCACGGTGTTCGACATTGTGCTGGAGAAAGCATGACGATCACGGCGGAATCCGAGGTCGGTCGCATCGCTTTTCTGCCTGGCGGGCTGCTGGCGGGTCTGTGCGCCGACGGCAAGGCCCGCGTCTGGGACCCGCGGTCCGGCGCGCTGAAGCGCACGGTCGCACCGGACAAGGGAGACAGCGACGCGACGCTGCTCGGCGCGTCCTCCCAAATGGCCGCGCTCGGCAAGGACGGCAGCGTCAAGGTCTGGAATCTCGAGACGGGCGAAAAGGTCCGCCGTCTGGCCGGCCCGGAACATCGCGTGCGCGGGCTCGCCGCCACGCCGGAGCTTTCGCTGATCGCCGGGGCGAGCGTCGCCGCGGGCAACCCGAGCGAACGGATTGTGCACGTGGTCGACGGCGCGGGGCGGTCGCGCTTCGATGCCGCGGCGGGCTTGGGCGGGACGTCCGTTCTGGCGTTCGCGCCGGGCGGATCCGTTTTCGCCGTGGCCAGCTACGATACGAGCATCCGCGCGTTCAACAGCCGCAACGGGGAACTGTTGCGCCACATCGAAGAGATTCCGGTGGCGACCTTCGCGATGGTGTTTTCCCCCGACGGCAGGATGCTCGCAACCGGGGGCGCGGACCGCATCGTCCGGCTCTGGGACACGGCGAACTGGTCCCTGGCGCGCAGACTGGAAGGCCAGCCGGAAATGATCTCGGCGCTCGCCTGGGCGCCGGATGGCAAGCGCCTGCTGAGCGGCGGCTTCAGCGAACTGACGACGCGGCAGCCGGTCAGCGTGATCTTGTGGGACGCGGGGACAGGCCGGATCCTGCGCAAGTTCGACGCGGCTCAGCGGGTCGACTCGGTGGCTTTTTCGCCTGACGGTTCCCTGGCGGCCATGTCGTGCCGGCGCAAGGAAGTCGCCGTGTGGAGCCTGGCCTAGGGCTCTCTCCGGGTGACTGTCCTGTTTTTCAGCAGCGAACGAGGTAAACTACACGGAGGGGAATCTGATCATGCGTTACGTTCTGACGGTGGGACTGGGCCTTTTGCTTGCCGCGTGCAGTTCAAAAAAGGAAGAATCAGCGCGCCCGGAAACGGGCGTTGACATCAACAAGAACCCGCTCGGCGTCATCGGCGCTCTTGGAAACATCGCCTCCGACATGGAGAGTTTCCAGAAGGAGATCGAGAACATGAAAGCCGTAGAGACGGTTCACTTCTCGACGCTTCTGGCGGCGCTTCCCGATCCGCCCGCGGGCTGGAACGCGGACGAGCCGAAAGGATCCACTACCCAACTGGGTGACTTCAAGACCAGCGAGGCGCACCGCGTCTACACCAGCGGGACCGGGCAGGAAGTGGAGGTGACAATTCAGGACTGGGCCTTCCACCGGGCCGTCTATCTTCCGTTCCTGATGGCAGCCCGGCTCAGTCAGGAATCGAGTGACGGCTACAATCGGGGAATCCGCATCGCGGGCGATCCGGGCCGGGAGGAGTATCAAACGGAATCGAAGTCCGGCGAGCGGACGGTCTTGCGCAAGAAGCGCTACTGCACCAAGATCAGAATCGAAGGGCTGCCGGCGTCGGCGTTCGACGAATGGTACGCGCGCGTGAAGGTCGACGCTCTGCCAGCGGGCTCGCAGACGTCTCCCAACTGATCGAGGGGTGGAGCTTCGCCCGCATCCCGGCGCTCCGGCCGGGCGGTGCGAGAATATCGGGGAATGATTCTTCGGAGCGGATGGCGCGAGGCGCCCGGCTGGATCGCACTGATTCTTCTGGCCGCGACGGTCATCCGTCTCGGGATGGGACTCGGCTACGCCAACAACGGCGACTTCTGGCGCGCCTTCAGGGCCTCGGGGATCACCTACCGGGCCGGATTAGCCGAAGACCAGACGTTCTGGAATCACCGTCAGAGTACCTACCAGCTGTCTCCCCTGCCCGAGAACCCGCTCGCGCTGACCTATTCGCCGAACGACTGGGTGGTGCGGGCCGGGCTGGCCGTCCAGAAGTGGCTCGCACCCTCGGCGACGGCCCGGGGCGTGTTCCATCTCTTCGTGGTGAGCGCGCTGTACCTTATCATCGCCTGCCTGCTTGTGGCCGGTTCGTGGCGGAGGCTCAGCCCCCGCCGGAAGTGGCTTGCGGCCGCGATCCTGTGGGTCGCGGCGGATCCCTTTTACAGTCTGTTTCTGGGGTCGTTCTATTCGGAGGCGCTGTCGCTGGTTTGCATCACGGGGCTGCTTCTGGCGCTGCTGGCCGGCCCGGCTTACCATTGGCTGGCGGTGAGCACGGCGCTGCTGCTGGCTTTTTCGAAGACCCAGTTCCTGCTCAGTCCTCTTCTCCTGGCGGCCGTCTGTTTCGCGCTGGGGCAGCGCTGGCCGCCGCGGCGGCTGGCGGTGATGGCGGCTATCCTGGCCGCGGGCGCCGCCTTCTTCCTGACCCGGATTCCGCATCGTGAACTGACGCGGGTGAACCGGTTCCACAGCGCCTTCTACGGCGCCGCCAGCGCGGCGGCGGATGGAGCCGACACGGTCCGCCGGCTCGGCTTCAGCGCCAGGGCAGCGGCGCTGGTCGGCCGGTCCATCTATGAGGCGCAAACAAAGCCGCTCCTGTATCCCGAGTTGGAATCCGAACTGGACTCCTATTCCCGCCTGCGCGCCGCGGCTGTTCACCTGGCTGAACCTCGCGCCGCGTGGCGGGTGCTCAGCCGGGCGGGCGGGGAACTGCGGCGTTCCCGAATCGCGTACCTGGGTCAATATGAGGAAACCTACGGGTTGCCGCTCGCCTCGGTATGCGGCCCCGCCGACTACTGCGCGACGCGGGCGTGGGTCACGGAGCGATTCTGGCCCGTCTACTGGATCGTCATCGCGGCGGGAGTGACCGCCGCGGTGTTCCTTCCCGCTCTGGCCGGGCTGCGAATCGCCTGGGGGTTTCTAGCGCTGTTCGCCGCCACGCAGATCCACATCTGTTTTTTTGGCGACGGATTCTGGGAGTTCCAGAAGCATCTTGCCCTGGCCCGGTTCGGGTTCGATGTGCTGTTTGTGGGAGCTTTGGGGATTCTGCCGTATGGCGTGTGGAGGAGAATCCGGCCAAGTCCCAATTCCCGATAAAGAAGAGGGTGATTGTGCTATTCTAGTGATTTCGGGGGAATGTACTCGTTATCTCATCTCCGCGCGCTGGAGGCGGAGTCGATCCACATCATGCGGGAAGTGGCGGCCGAGTTTGCCCGCCCGGTGATGCTGTACTCGATTGGAAAGGACTCCTCGGTCATGGTGCGCCTGGCGCAGAAGGCGTTCTATCCGGGCCCGATACCGTTTCCGCTGCTGCACGTCGACACGACGTATAAGTTTCAGGAAATGATCACGTTCCGTGATTCGTTTGCGCGTTCGATCGGAGCTGAACTGATCGTGCACACCAACCGGGCAGCGATTGAGAACGGAGCGAATCCGTTCCGGCTCGGCACCTCGAAGTGTTGCGCGCTGCTAAAGACGAGAGCCCTGCTGGATGCGCTCGAAAGCGGTCCCTACGACGCGGCGTTCGGCGGCGCCCGGCGGGATGAAGAAAAATCCCGCGCGAAGGAACGGATCTATTCTTTCCGGGACCGGTTCGGGCAGTGGGATCCGAAGAACCAGAGACCCGAGTTATGGAACGTCTACAACTCCCGCGTCGACAAGGGCGAATCCATTCGGGTGTTTCCGCTGTCGAACTGGACGGAGTTGGACGTCTGGCACTATATACACCTCGAGAAGATCCCGGTGGTTCCGCTGTATTTCGCCAAGCCGCGGCCGATGGTGGTGCGTGGATCGCAGTTGATCCCGGTGGAGCACAACATGCCGCTGCTGCCGGGAGAGAAGCCGCAGATGGTGATGAGCCGGATGCGTTCGCTCGGCTGCACTTACTGCACGGGAGCCATCCGGAGCGAGGCTGATACGCTTCCGAAGATCATCGAGGAACTGATTGGCTTCCGCCGCAGCGAGCGGGAGAACCGGATCATCGATCACGACCAGGAGGGCTCGATGGAATTGAAGAAGCGGGAGGGGTATTTCTGATGGCTTCCGCCGTGGAGACCGCTCCGCTGACCATCGAGGAGTTTCTCGAACGGCACGAGGCAAGCGAGCTTTTGCGCTTCTCCACGGCCGGATCGGTGGATGACGGCAAGTCGACGCTCATCGGACGGCTGCTTTACGACAGCAAGTCGGTCTACGAGGATCAGCTTCATTCGGTGGCGCAGTCGCGGATCAACCGCTCCTCGGGGCCGATCGACTTCTCCCTGCTCACCGACGGTCTGAGGGCGGAGCGGGAACAGGGCATCACGATCGATGTCGCCTACCGCTACTTTTCCACGCCGCGGCGGAAGTTCATCATCGCCGACACTCCGGGGCATGAACAGTACACCCGCAACATGGCGACCGGCGCCTCGACAGCGCAACTGGCGGTGATTCTGCTCGACGCGCGCAAGGGAGTGCTGCCGCAGTCCCGCCGGCACACCTACATTTCATGGCTGCTTGGCATCCCGCACCTCGCCGTGGCGGTCAACAAGATGGATCTGACCGACTTCAGCCGGAGCGTGTTCGAGCGGATCCGGGAGGAGTATCTGGAGTTCGCCAACCGGCTCGGGTTCGAGTCCATCGTCGTGATTCCGATGAGCGCGCTGGAGGGCGACAACGTCGTCACCCGGAGTCCGCGGACGGAGTGGTACGAGGGGCCGTCCCTTCTCGAACATCTCGAGACCGTTCCGGTGTCGGTCGGGGCGGGCAAGGGCGATCTGCGGTTCCCGGTCCAGTATGTAGTGCGGCCGAACCTCGACTTCCGGGGATTCGCCGGCCAGGTGGCCTCGGGCCTGCTGCACACGGGAGAGCAGGTGATGGCGCTGCCGTCGGGACGCACATCCAGGGTGAAGTCGATCACGACTTACGACGGGGATCTGCGGACGGCGTTTGCGCCGCAGTCCGTCTGCGTGACGCTCACAGACGAGATCGACCTGTCGCGCGGCGACATCCTGGTGGATCCGCACCGGCCGCCCCACGTATCGCGGCGGCTGACCGCAGCGTTGGTCTGGATGAACGAGCAGCCCCTCGAGGTGCGGCGTCCGTACCTGCTCAAACACACGTCGCGGCAGATCACGGCTTCGGTCGTGCGTGTCCGGCACCGGGTGGATGTGGACTCGCTGGCTGAGGAGCCGGCGGAACGGCTGGATCTGAACGAGATCGGCGTGGTCGAGATCGAGTCCACCCAGCCTTTGTACTACGACGCCTACCGGGTGAACCGGGTGACGGGCGCCTTCATCCTGATCGATCCGCTTTCGAACGCGACCTTGGCCGCCGGAATGATCGCGGAGCCGGAGTCGGCTGACGCGCGGACGGCCCACATCGACGTGCGCACGGGCCGCGTGGCGCCGGCCGAGCGCATCGCCCGCAACGGGCATCTGGCGGTGACGGTTTGGCTGCGGGCGCGGACTTCGCTCGCCTGGCTTGTGGAGCGGCGACTGTTCGAGCGGGGCTGCCAGGTGCAGGCGCTGGCCGACGACGTCGAAAGCCACCTGCTGCCCGAACTGGCCCGGCTCCTGAACACGGCGGGCGTGATCGCCATATGCAGCGACGCCTCCGGCCAGCCGCCCGCGGGCTCGATCTGGTTCGAGCCGGGTGTGCTTCCGGTGGACGACATCGAGGCCGCCGCGCAGATCGTTGAGGAACTGGACCGGCGCGGGGTATTTCTGCCGCCCGATTTTTCCTCCGGGGAGGGCATCTAGGGGGCGGCGTCCGACGGCGGCGTCAATAACCGATGGCGCGGCCGTCAGGGCTGCGGGAATCGGAAGCGCCGAGACGCATTCCGGTCGCGGGGTCGATGGCGATCGCGTGGACCATGCCGATAGGGCCCGCCTGTTCCGGAGGGATGAACTTGTGCCCCTTGGCCTCCATCGCATGGATGACGTCGGCCGCGAGTCCGAACCGTTCGTAGCGAATCACGTCGGGGAGCCACTGATGGTGCAGGCGCGGCGCGTCGACAGCCTCCTGGATGTTCATGCCGTGGTCGACCAGATTCAACACCACCTGGAGCACGGTGTTGGGGATCGTTGTTCCGCCGGGCGATCCGACGACGAACGCCAGTTTGCCGTCCTTCACGCCGATGGTGGGAGTCTGTGAGGAGACGGGGCGCTTGCCGGGCGCGATCGTATTTGCTTCGCCCGCGGGGAAGCCGAACGCATTCGGCGCGCCGGCCTTGGCGGCGAACTCGTCCATGACGTTGTTGAGCAGGAAACCGGCGCCGCGCACGGTAATTCCGCTGCCGTAGCCGTCGCGGAGAGTGTAGGTATTCGAGACGGCGTTGCCGGCAGCGTCGACGACGGAGAAGTGGGTGGTTTCGGTGGACTCCCAGCCTTCGGGCCGGCCTTCCCGGATCTCGGTGCTGGGCGTGGCCCGTCCGGGTTCGATCAGGCGGGCGCGCTCGGCGATGTAGCGAGGCGCGAGCAGACCGGCGAGGGGGATTCTGACGAAAGCGGGATCGCCGAAGTAGGCCGCGCGATCGGCATAGGCCCGTTTCATGACTTCGACCACGAGGTGGTTGCGGGCCGAGGAGTTGTGGCCGAGGGACGCGAGGTCGAAGTGGCCGAGCGTGCGCAGCATCTGGTGAAGGAGAAAGCCGCCGGAGCTGACCGGCGGCATGCTGATGATTTCGTAGCCGCGATAGCTTCCGCGCAGGGGTTCGCGCATTTCGGCGCGGTAGGCCTGGAGGTCGGCGGCGGCGATCAGTCCGCCTCCGGACCGCATTTCGGCCGCAAGAAGGCGCGTGGTCTCCCCTTCGTAGAACTCGCGCCATCCGGACGTGGCCAGCCGATCGAGCGTGGCGGCCAGTTCGGGCTGGCGGAAGACGTTGCCTTCCTTCCACAAGGCGCCGCCGCGAAGGAAGATCCGGACGGTTTCAGGAAAGGCGCCGGCCTTCTTTTCCAGGCCCTTGAGAGACGCCGCGAGAGCGCGCGTCACCGGAAAGCCGTCACGAGCGAGCCGGACGGCGGGCGCGAGGACCTCCTTCCAGGGCAGGGTTCCGAACTTTTGGAGCGCCAGCGCCATGCCGGCGGGCGTGCCGGGAACGCCAGCGGAGCGGTGTCCGGTCCGCGGGGCGCCGGGGATGGGGTTGCCCTGGGCGTCGAGGAACATCGTTTTGGTCGCCGCCCGCGGCGCGGTCTCCCGGTAGTCGATCGCCGCCGTCCTGCCGTCGGCCATCCGGATCACCATGAAGCCCCCGCCCCCGATGTTTCCGGCGGCCGGGTATGTGACGGCGAGGGCGAACGCGGTGGCGACAGCGGCGTCGACGGCGTTGCCGCCCTTGCGGAGGATTTCAAGGCCGGCGGCGGAGGCCGGGGCGCTGGCCGTGGAAACCATGCCCTTCGGCGCGCGCACCGGTTCGGGCGACGCGGCCATCAGGGCCGGGGTGAGCAGGGAGAGCGCGACGGGGATGCGGGTTCGCATCCTCAAAGAGTATCGAAAACAGGCGCCGGCCGCGCGGGCCGCCGAACCGGTCCGCGGCGCGTTCGATATAATTCGGCTCTATGCTGAAGCGCACGCTGGCGTTGGCCGCGGCCGCCTTTGCGGCGACCGCGGCGGTGAACTTCCCGCACGAATACCCGCCGACGAATGACGTCGCGATGGACAACCTGGTGGCGATTCCGATGCGCGACGGCGTGAAGCTGTTCGCCGACATTTACCGTCCGGCCGCTCCGGGCAGGTACCCCGTGATCGTGAGCCGGACGCCCTACAGCACGGAACGGGCGCCGAACGCCTACGACGCGGCGGTGTTCTTCGCGCGGCGCGGCTACGTGTACGTCTACCAGGACGTCCGCGGCCGACACGAGTCGGAGGGCCGGTGGGAACCTTTCCGCAACGACATCGAGGACGGCTACGACACGATCGAATGGGCGGCGGCGCAGCCCTGGTCCAACGGGAAGGTCGGCATGCAGGGCGGATCTTACCTCGGGCACGTACAGTGGCGGGCGGCGATGGCGAAGCCGCCGCACCTGGTCACGATCTTCCCGGCCGTGGCCGCCACGAGTCTTTATCATGACTGGATCACGCTGAACGGGGGCTGGCGGCTCTCGTTCAATTTCGGCTGGGGTCCGGTGCGCCAGGAGTCGCGCATCATGCAGAACACGGGGCCGCACGTCATGCCGGGCGGCCCGGAGGCGATCTCGTTCGACCGGATGCTGCTGCACCTTCCGCTGAACGACATGCAGCGGCTGGCCGGGCGGAACGCCCAGTTCTACAGGGACTGGATCGCGCACCCGGACTACGACGACTACTGGAAGAAAATCAACGCCGAAGAGGTGATGGACCAGATCGGGATTCCGGTTCACACGTTCGGGGGGTGGTTCGACATCTTCAGCCAGGGCACGCTCCGCGGTTACGCGCTGATGAGCGCCCGGGGCGCCACCGAAACCGCGAGGCGGAAGAGCCACATGGTCATCGGCCCGTGGGGCCACGGCTCCTCCCGCAAGTTCGGCGATCTCGATTTCGGCGAGCACGCCCACGTCAGCCAGCACGCGCTCGAGTTGCGGTGGTTCGACCATTGGCTCAAAGGAGTGGACAACGGCGTGGACCGGGAGCCGCCGGTCAAGCTGTTCGTGATGGGCCGCAACGAGTGGCGACTGGAAAACGAATATCCGCTGGCCCGGACACAGTACAGGAAGCTTTATCTCAATGAGGGCCGCAGGCTCACCTGGGAGCCGCCCTCGGACGCCGCCAGGCCGGACACCTACCGCTACGATCCCGAGAACCCCGTGCCCAGTCTCGGGGGGAACAACTGTTGTGGAACTCCGACACCGGCCGGCCCGAAGGACCAGAGGCCGATCGAGGCGCGAGGAGACGTGCTGAGCTACACGTCGGGCTTCCTGTCCGAGCCGCTCGAGGTCACGGGACCCGTCAAGATGGTCCTGCACGCTTCCTCCGACTGCACCGACACGGATTTTGTCGCCAAACTGATCGACGTGTATCCGGATGGCCGGGCGCTGAGCATGGCGGAAGGGATCGTGCGCGCGCGGTATCGCGAGGGCACGGACAAGCCGAAGCTGATGCAGCCCGGTTCGGTGTATGAACTGGCGATCGACATGGTCGGCACGAGCGTCGAATTCCAGAAGGGCCACCGGATCCGGATCGACATCGCCAGCAGCCACTTCCCGCAGTTCGACCGCAACCCCAACACGGGCGAACCGTTCGGCGCGAGCGCAAGGACGAAGGTCGCGACGCAGAGCATCTGGCGGTCGAAGGCCCGGCCGTCGCACGTCCTGCTTCCGGTGATCCCGCGATGACACGCCGCGAGTGGGTCGGGACAGCGGCGTCGGCGGCGGCCGCGGCGCCGGCGGCAAAGGCTCCGGTGGTCAACGGAGCCGAGCACGCCTGGGTTCTGCATGATCCGCGCTTCCGGATCGACCCGGCGCTGGCGACGTGCCAGAACAATCTCCCCAAGTACGAGTATTCGGGCGAACACATCCTCGCCGACATGCGGCAGCACGGCGTGGACGCCGTGGTCATCTCCCACGTGTGTTACTACGGCCGTGACAATCGCTACCCGAGCTACTGCGTGAAGACGTGGCCAGGGAAGTTCGCGGCCATAGGGCTGCTTGTCGGCTACCGGCTCTATTCCCCCGCCGACAAGGAAAACCCGTCCCGTCTCGAGCGGCTGGTAAAAGAGGACGGCCTCGTCGGCTTGCGGCTAAGTCCGATTTACGACAAAGACGTGGTCTGGATGAATGACCCGGTCTGCTACCCACTCTGGAAGAAGGCGGAAGAGTTGGGCTGTACGTTCAATATCTACCTTGCGCCGCACCAGGTGAGGCAAGTGGGGGACATGGCGGGGCGGTTTCCCGGCGTGAACATCGTCATCGACCACATCGCGATGATCGACATCGCCAAACCCGACAGCGAGGGGTTCGGTCCTCTGCTCGACCTCGCTCGCCACCCGAACGTGTACATCCGGACGTCCCTTCACAATCCGTCGAAGACGAAGCAGTTGCCGTTCCGGGACGTATGGCCGTTCCTGCGGCGTCTCTACGACCGTTACGGCGGAAAGCGGCTCGTTTGGGCCAACTTTTACGAGTACGTGATCATGAAGGAGATGATCCCCTTCTTCACGGCCGAGGACAAGGAGTACATTCTCGGCCGCACGGCGGCGCGGCTGTACAAACTCTCTCAATAGGCCCCACGCGCCGCGATAACCGCCCGGATGGTGCGGCCGAGCAGGTAGAGGTCGAGCCAAAGCGACCAGTTGCGAATGTAGTAGGAATCGAGAGCCTGCTGCACGTCGAGGCCTCCGTCGCCGCGCGCGGAAACCTGCCAGAGTCCTGTCAGGCCCGGCTTGACACGCCTCCGGAGGGCCCGGAACTCGGGATCAAAGCGGGCCAGATGGTAGGCGGGAAAGGGTCGCGGCCCGACCAGGCTCATGTCTCCGGCCAGGACATTCCATAGCTGAGGCAGTTCGTCGAGGCTCGTGCGGCGGAGAAAACGGCCGATTCCCGGCAGCACGCGGGGATCGTGACGGAGTTTCAGGCGGCTGTCCCACTCGGCGCGGGCGGCGGGGCTGGCGGCGAGGTGGCGGTCGAGCCGGTCGCCGGCGTCGACATGCATGGTCCGCAGCTTGAACACGCGCAGCGGCCGGCCGTGTTGCCCCTCGCGGGTCTGGACATAGAACGCAGGGCCGCGGGAGGAGAGCCTGATCCAGAGGGCGGCGAGAGCGATCACGGGGAGCGCAACGACGCCCGCCACGAGCGCGACCCCGAGGTCGAGCGCCCGTTTCAGCGCCTGGTTGGACCGGGCGAGCAGATTGCGGCGCAATTCGAGGCCGAGCACGCCGCCGAGGTCCCGGGGGGAAACCCAGAGGCTGGCCATACCGAACAGGTTCGGGATGACGATGACATGGGAGAAGCCGGGCAAGTGGCGTTCGATCACGCCGAGCAGGACACCGCGGTCCACGCCGGGCATGGCGACGATCACGTGCCCGCAACCGAGAGCCTGGAACCGGGGAGCCAGGCGGAGCGGACCGGCGACGGGGACGCCGGCGAGGTCCCCCCACTTGGCCGGATCGTCGTCGAGGCAGGCGACGGGCTTGAGGCCCAGTTCGGGCAGGTCGCGCAACGACTCAATCACCATGCGGGCGGTTTTTCCGGCGCCTGCGATCACCACCGGGACACCCCACCACGGCCGGGCGGCTGCGAGGGATCGCAGGACGGCTCTGAGAAAGGGAACCAGGAAGGAAACGAACGCTCCGGTCACCAGGAAGACGCCGCGCGAGTAAGTACTTGCTTCCTTGGCCAGGAACGCTCCGGCGGTCAGCGTCAAAGCGACCAGGGCGGTGGCGAACACCGAACGCCGCAACTCGTCGACAGGGCTGAGGCCGGCGGCGGCGTAGAGGCCGAACGCAGCATAGACCAGGATGGACAGGGCCACCGACACGCCGAAATCGAAGAAGTTCTCCGGGCCGACGCCGGGGTTGAAGAGCCGCCACGCGGCGACGCCGGACTGCCTCGCGATGACGAGGGCCACGAGGTCGGCCGCAGCCAGGCAAAGAGAGGTGAGAGCTGGGATGTTTCGCGGCGGCGCCACGGCCGGAGCCGCCCGGGTGCGGAGGCTGACGGGCGAAAACTCGTGCGCCATCCGCCTGTCTCAGGACCGAGCGCCGCGGTCTTCCGGATCGATGGCCGGTTCGGCCGCGCACGCGGTGCGCCGGGCGAGTTCCTGTTCGAACGCGGCGAGGATCTTCCCGGCAGAGAGAGAGGCGGCGCAGACCGCGCGGGCCCGTTCACCGAGGGCCTTGCGCTTTTCCGGTTCGCCGGCGAGGTGGGCGATCGCCCGGGCGAGCGCGGCGGCGTTTCCGTGGGGAACGATGATTCCGCACTGCGCGACGATGCGGCCCACTTCCGAATCAGGCTCGGCCGTGGCGACGACGGGCCGGCCGCTGGCCATCATGCCGAGGAGCTTTGACGGCATGACGAACTTCGACGCGCGGCTGTCCTGAGTCAGGACGTGGATGTCGGCAGCGTTCAGAAGGCCGTTCAACTGTTCCGGAGGCTGGAGCGGAAGGAAGCGGACGTTCGCGTAGTTTCGCGCCATCACGCGGGCCCGTTCGAGACCCGGGCCCTCGCCGCAGATCACCACTTCCACGTTCTTCGCCTCGCCACGCAGCACGCCGGCCGCGTCCACGAGGACGTCAATGGCCTGCTTGGCGCCAAGCGAACCCGAGAACAGCGCCACGATGGAGTCCGGGGAGATGCCAAAGCGCCGGCGCGCCCCCGCGGTGTCCTCGAGCGGGCAAATCTCGTTGAGATCGACCCAGTTCGGGAACAGCCAGGTTCGGGCCGGGTCCACTGATTTGACGTGCAGGTGATGGACCATCGAGCCGGAAATCGAAGATACCACATCGAACCGGCGCATCAGCCAGCTTTCCATCGCGAACGCGAAGCGCCGCCAGCGGCTTTGGCGCAGGTGGCGCATACTGAAAGCGAGGTCGACTTCGAAATCCTGGACGTGCAGCCAGGTTCGCGCGCCGGTGAGGGCTGCGATGGCGAGCGCCGGAATCGCGTTGAGAAAGGACGGCTCAATCACGAACACCCAGTCGGCCGAGACGGACTCCGCCAGCAGGCAGGGGATGCTCGAGAGGGCGAAGCTGGCGCCGTAGAGCAAGCGCCGGATCCCGGCGGGCTGCCGAGGGACCCATATCGGACACCGCCTTACCTTGACATCCCGGATTCTTTCCGTCGCGTATTTCCAGCCGCGGTAGGGTTCCTGGACTTTCCACTGCGGGAAGTACGGAGGCGGGCAGACCACGGAAACGCGGTGTCCGGCGGCGGCCAGGTGTTCGCACAGGGCCGCCGTATAGCGGGCGACGCCAGTCAGTTCCGGCGCGTAGAAGATGGAATGAAAGACCAGTTTCACCGGAAACCTTCCGCGAGGAAAGCAAAGCTTTCGTCGTCCGGATAAGCTGCGCCGGGGGGCGCGGGGGAGAGACCGTTTCCCGGCAAAGCGTATCCGCATTCCGCCAGGCAGCGCAAGACCGGCTCGCGGTTCACACCATGGTGAAACTCAATGACAATCTTCGGATGAAAGCAGGCAAGGAGAGGCCGCATGCCCAAGAGGACCTCGTACTCCATCGCCTGCACATCGATCTTGACGCCGTGCAGAACGGGGTTCCCCTGGGCCAGTTCCGGCCAGATGGAGGTGAGGGCGACATGGCGGATGGTCTCTGTCGTTGTGCATCTTCCGATCAGGGTCCGGTCCGCCATGCCGCGATGGAGGGGAAGTTCGACCGTGTCGAACTCGGCGCTGTCGGAGAGGCCGACATCGACCACGCGGACGTTGTCCAGGCCGTTTGCCCGCATGGTGCGCCGGATACAGTCCGCCGAGCGGGCCACCGGCTCGAAGGCGAACACGCGGCCGGCCGGTCCGGTGAGTCCGCCGAGCGCGATCGCTGTAAAGCCGTAGTGCGCGCCGACGTCGAGCCAGGTTTCGCCGGCGCGGACGTTGCGTCGCAACCAACTGATCAGCGGGCGCTCGGTGCGGCCCAGGATGGCCCCCGGATAGTCGTGCCAGGAGGTATAGATGATCGCGTCGCGAAGCGGTCCCGAGAGGATGCGGTGAGGGCGAATCGTCCGCGGCAGAAAGAGGCGGAGGGACTCCTTTACGCTTCTTGCGACACCGTCCACGTTCAAATACAGCTCCGAGGCGAACGCAGGAGAGTAGTACTCACCTAGATCCAATACTAGAACATCTCGCGCGGGCCGGGGCGGCATACAGGCGGAACGAGAGGTGACTTCCGGGATCCGCCAGCACGGGCGCAGGCTTCGTCTGCTGGCCGACCGTCGGTCCCGGAGGGCTGGTCGAAGCGTTCGGCGAGGGCGCCAGCACCATCATGCAGAACCCGGGGAGCGATTCTGGCGTTCGCGGATGAGTTGGAAGGGGCCGACGGAGGAGGCCGCCGCGCCACGACGGGCAGGCGAAGGGAGTGCGGGGTCCGTCAAGGTCGGTCAAGGCCGGTATCGGCGACGAACCGCCGTTTAAGGCGCCGCACGCTGCGGGGGACGGACCTCTCGCGAACAAACGGCCCGCGGACATCCTGGCGTGTCCGCAAGGTGACACTCCTGACAAGAGGACGATCCAGTAGACCATGGGCCAAGTGGGCGGAGACGGGGCGTTTTCGGAGGCCGGGACGCCTGGGCGTTATGTTATGCTAATCTGCTTCGCCTTCCCTGGAGAAACAATGGCCTCTGTCGATGTCCCCGTCCGCAACGGCGGCTTCGGGAAAACCTACCGGCGCGACGACTGGTGGGTTCAGCCGCTGCTCACTTTTCTCGGTCTCGGCGCGTTTCTGGTGTACGCCAACTGGGCCGCCTTTCAGGGCGACCACTATCACCATGGGCCGTACCTTTCACCTTTCTATTCGCCTGAGCTTTGGGGCGACTCGCCGCACGCGTGGTTTGGCCCCAAGCCCGCCTGGTGGCCGGCGTTTCTGCCCTTTTCGGCCGCGCTGCTGATTCTCTGGGCTCCGGCCGGGTTCCGGATGACGTGCTACTACTACCGTGGCGCCTACTACAAGGCGTTCTGGGCCGATCCTCCCAACTGCGCCGTCGGCGAGCCACGCAAAACGTATTGGGGAGAGCGGAGCTTCCCTCTCATCCTTCAGAACGTCCACCGCTACTTCCTCTACCTGGCCCTGGTGTTTCTGGTGATCCTCGCCCACGACGCGTGGAAGGCGATGTGGTTTGAAGACGGGTGGGGGATCGGCGTGGGAACGATCGTGCTGATCATCAATCCGATCCTGCTGGGCAGCTACACGCTCGGCTGCCATTCGCTGCGGCACCTGGCCGGCGGGCGGGTGGATGAGACGTCGAAATCGGCGGCGCGCCTGTCCTGCTACGAATGCGTCAGCGGGCTGAACCGGAGACACATGCTGTTTGCATGGTGCAGCCTGTTCTGGGTGGGGTTCAGCGACATCTACGTCCGGCTGTGTTCGATGGGCGTAATCTCCGACTGGAGGATCATCTGACATGGCGGAGTTCGAGACCTTCGAACATGATGTGCTGGTGATCGGCGCCGGCGGCGCCGGCCTAAGGGCGGCGGTGGAGGCTTCGGCGGCGGGCGTCCGGGTCGGCGTGCTGAGCAAGTCACTGCTTGGCAAGGCGCACACGGTCATGGCCGAAGGCGGGATGGCGGCTGCGATGGCCAATGTCGATGAACGCGACAGCTGGCGCGTCCACTTCGCCGACACGATGCGCGGGGGGCAGTATCTCAACAACTGCCGGATGGCGGAGCATCACGCCAAGGAGGCGCCGGCGCGGGTGCGCGAACTGGAGGCCTGGGGCGCGCTGTTCGACCGCACCCGGGACGGCCGCATCCTTCAGCGGAATTTCGGCGGACACCGGTATCCGCGCTTGGCGCACGTGGGCGACCGGACGGGACTCGAGATGATCCGGACGCTCCAGGATCACGGCGTACACCAGGGGATCGACTTCCACATGGAAGTCACCGTGATCACGCTGCTCAAGGACGGGGACCGCATCGCCGGGGCCTTCGCCTACGACCGCGAGCGCGGCCGCTTCCGCGTGTATGTGGCCAAAGCCGTTGTGCTGGCGACGGGTGGTATCGGACGGGCATACAAGATCACGTCGAACTCGTGGGAATACACGGGCGACGGCCACTCGCTGGCGTATCACGCCGGCGCGTCGCTGCTCGACATGGAGTTCGTGCAGTTCCACCCGACGGGCATGGTCTGGCCGCCGAGCGTGCGTGGAATCCTGGTGACCGAGGGCGTTCGCGGCGAGGGCGGCGTGCTGCGCAACAGCAAGGGCGAGCGGTTCATGTTCAACGACATTCCGGAGAACTACCGCTCACAAACCGCCGACAACCCGGAAGAAGGCTGGCGGTACACGCAGGGGGACAAAAACGCCCGGCGGCCACCGGAACTGCTGACCCGCGACCATGTGGCCCGCTGCATCGTGCGGGAAGTGCGGGAGGGCCGGGGCAGTCCGCACGGCGGCGTGTTCCTGGATATCGCCTGGATCAAGGAGAAGATCCCGAACGCGGCCGAGCACATCAAAAAGAAGCTGCCGAGCATGTACCACCAGTTCAAACAGCTTGGCGACATCGACATCACCAAGGAACCGATGGAAGTGGGCCCGACGACGCACTACATGATGGGCGGCGTGCGGGTGGACGCCGATTCGCAGATGTCGGACGTTCCTGGTCTGTTCGCGGCGGGCGAGTGCGCAGCCGGGCTGCACGGAGCCAACCGGCTGGGCGGAAACTCGCTTTCCGACCTGCTGGTGTTCGGAAAGCGGGCGGGCGAGTACGCCGCGAAGTTCGCCCGTGAGAACCCGATGCCCAGGCCGCCACGAAGCCAGGTGGAGGACGCCGCCAGGCAGGCTCTCGCCCCGTTTGAGCGGAGCGGCGGCGAAGGTCCCTACCAGGTGCAGTACGAACTTCAGGATGTGATGCAGGAACTGGTCGGCATTGTGCGCAAGGAAGACGAGATGGAGCAGGCGCTCGAGAAGATCGCCGGACTGGCGCGGCGCGCCGGCCAGGTTTCCGTGCACGGCAACCGGGAATACAACGCCGGCTGGCACACCGCGCTCGACCTCGCCAATCTGCTCACGGTCTCCGAGGCGGTGACCCGCGCGGCCAAGGAGCGCAAAGAGAGCCGGGGCGGCCACTTCCGAGACGATTATCCGGAAAAGAGCGCCGAGTGGGGAAAGTACAACATCAGGATCGCAAAAAACAGCGACGGATCGATGAGCGTAAGCCGGGTCCCCGTGGTTCCGCTGACAGAGGAACACAAGCAGATCATCGAGGAGAACAAGTAGGATGGCGAGCGCGACGTTTCGCATCTGGCGTGGCGACAAATCGGGCGGCGAGTTCCGTGATTACTCGACGGAGGTCACGCCTGGAATGGTGGTCCTCGACGCCGTGCATCATATTCAGGCCCATGACGCCAATGACCTGGCCGTGCGCTGGAACTGCAAGGCGGGCAAGTGCGGGTCTTGCTCGGCGGAGATCAACGGCCAGCCGAGGCTGATGTGCATGACGCGGCTGTCGACGCTCGACCTCACGCAGCCGGTGATGGTCCAGCCGATGCAGACCTTCCCGCCGGTGAAGGACCTGGTGACGGACGTGTCGTGGAACTACAAGGTCAAGCAGGGCATTCAAAAGCTGAAGACCCGCACGCCGGACGCCGCCGACGGCACATGGCGGATGGACCAGCGCGACGTCGACCGGCCGCAGGAGTTCCGAAAGTGCATCGAGTGCTACCTCTGCCAGGACGTCTGCCACGTTCTCCGCGACCACCGGATGTTCGACGAGTTCATCGGCCCGCGGTTTTTCGTGCACACGGCGCAGCTTGAGATGAACCCGATCGACTCGGCGGACCGTCTGTCCGATCTGCGGCACAAGCAGGGAATCGGGCTGTGCAACATCACCAAGTGCTGCACGCGGGTGTGTCCGGAGGAGATCAAGATCACCGACAATGCGATCATCCCGCTCAAGGAGCGCGTGGTTGACGAGTACTTCGATCCGGTCATGAAACTGTTCCGGATCCTGAAAGGCAAGTGAAGCGGCCCGGCCGGGCCGGGGAGGGCGGACCATGTATGAACTGAAGCCCATCGCCAGGGAGGCGATACCCGAAGCTTTGCGCAAAGCCGAGCGGTACCGTCTGCTCAACCAACCCCAGTTTGCCGAGAGCATCTGCCTCGACATCCTCGCGGTGGACCCGGATCACCAGGAAGCGGCCGTGTGGCTGCTGCTGTCGCTGACGGACCAGCTTGGGCGCGGCGCCACCGTGGCGCAGGCGAGGGCCGTGCTGGCGCGGATCGCCGACCCGTACGAGCGGGCCTACTGCGCCGGCATCATCTGCGAGCGGTGGGCAGAGGCGCAGATGAGGGACGCCAACCCGGGGTACGGATTCGTGGCGCACGAGTATCTGACCGAGGCGATGGCGTGGTACGAAAAAGCCGAGTCGCTGCGGCCGGCGGGCAACGACGACGCGATTTTGCGCTGGAATACGTGCGCGCGGATTCTGATGAAGAACCCGGAATTGCGGCCCCGGCCGAGGGAAGAGTTCGAGCCCGTGTTCGACGATTGAACCGTGACGCGGGCCATCTCTTTCATGGCCGTGAGGTCTGAACCTGGTCGGCTATGGCGAGAGTCGATGGCGGGCTCGTCTGGCCCCCAGCCTCGATCGTCAGATCCACGGCGGGACCCGTTTCCACGCCTTCGGGTATCGTGAAGGAAACCTGGTAGACGCCGACCAGTCCCGGCGCCATTCCGGCGAATTCCACTTTTGCCTCCACGCCGCCCACCCGGACCAGGACCGGTTCGCGCGTGCGAAGCGACACCCCGGGGGTCGCGGCGGCGCCGGCTTCAAGCGGCGCATCGACTTCGCCCATCCCAGCGCAGAGCACGACGGCGAGGTCGCCGGCCCGCGCGGGCGCGGCCGCAGAGTTCAGAAACCGCTCTTCTCCTCTTACGATCGTCGCGAGCGCCTGTGTGCCCGCGCCGGCGCCGGCCGGAAATACAGCCGGTTGGGTTGACGCCACGTTCACCGCCACCGGGCGGGAGATCGTGCTTCCGCGGCGGACACGGATCTGGTGCACCGTATTCGGTTCGAGCCCGAAGGGCACGACAGCGCCAATCCTGTCGGGCCCGGCGAACAGGAGCGGGACGGGACGGTCCGTCATCATCACGGACGTCTCGCCCAGCCGCACGGGCAGCGGACTTCCGGCTGCGGTTTCGGCCGTGCGCGAGAACCGTTCGCCCCCGAGCGAGATCAAGGCCCCCGGTGCGACCGGCGTGAACGGGCGCGGGCTCGCCGCGCTCACGACGCTTTCAATGCCGAACGCCGGGGGATCCTGCGACGCGCGTAGCGCGGCGGTAACCTGTGACTCGCCGGCCAGCCGCCGCTCCGGATCTTCGGCGCGCAGTGTGATGGTGACAGGACCCCGCGAGCTCGCCCTCGTTTCCCAGGTGCCCTGCCACCGCCCGTCGCGCAACGAGACGAGCGGCACGGGCGGCTCTCCGGTGGAGAACACGGCCGAGACGGAGCCGGACGTAACCGGTTCGCCGCAGTCGTCCTGCAAGTCGACGGTGATCGGAGCGGGCCATCCCGCCGCGACGCTGAACCCCTGCGCCACGGCGACGGGAGTCGGAATGAGCCGCTGCGGAGCGCAACCATCGGATCCCGCGCCGGCGGCTTTGGAGCCCACGACAGCGCCGACCACAATGCTCAACCCAATCTTGCGCACGGTGCCGTCGTCGAAGGAAAGCGTCATTGTTCCGCGGTAGATGCCGGGATCCGGAATTGCGGTAGGGAAGGGCTGCACCACGATCCGCGCGGGATGGTTCGGGAGCGCCTGCGCAAAGCGCGGCCGGTTCACGAAGCCGACAGCCTGGCCAAACACTTCCGGGACCAGATTTGTCCGCACCCCGAGCGGCGACGCCAGAAGGTTAAATCCGAGCACCTCCTGCGCCGGGGGCATATCGGCGCCGGCGGCCATGCGAAACACCAGTTCGGAAGGCTGGGCAACCTGTCCGGGATTCGATCCGGGCGGGAGCACTTCGAAGAAGACGGTCACAACCTGCGGCGAGTTTGGAGCGCCGGGTGCGTCCACGCGGACGATCCCGTAATAGCGGCCCGCATCGAGTCCGTGTTGATTTACGGATACCTCCACGCCCGACGCCGGTCCGGCCGCGACGCCCGACGCGGGCGTCGCCGACAGCCACGGTCCTCCTTCGATCGTGGACGTGGAGACCGAAAACGGCATGGCGACAGAGCCGGGATTCAACACGCCAAACGTCTGGGGCGGAACGATCCCGCCCCCCGAGACCGCGGTGAACGAGAGTCCGGACTGGGTGAGCAAGACGGCGCGGTCACGGCCGCTCACGAGCATGGTCACCGGTATCGTCTTCGTCTCTCCGTTCGATGCGGTCACCAGAACCAGTCCCGAGTATGTTCCCGGTCCGAGGGCGCCGGCTTCCGCATCCACCCTTACGGCTGCCGGAGTACGTGGAGATGCCTGACCGGCCGCCGGTGAGACACGAAGCCACGCTCCGCCGGTCAGGGTTCGCGCAGTAACGTTGAACCCGAGTACTCCCGCGCCGCCATTCCGCAGGGTCAGCGATTGCGCCTGCGCCGACGCCCCGCGGGGATAGACGAAGGTCAACTGGTCGCGGTCCGGGTCGATGCGCGGGGCAAGTCCCTCTGTCACCCGCAATTCCACCGTGATCTCGATGGGCGGCGCCTGTCCGCTGTCGGCTATGACGGTGACCGTTCCGCGATAGGAGCCGGGCGCCAGCGAGGCCGGGTCCGCCGCTACATCGACGAACTCGGGCGTCTCTCCCCGTTCGAGCCTGGCCGAGAGCCAGTTGCCGCCACTGTGTGTGCGCGCCGCGACGGCGAATCGAATTCCATCAAGCGACCCGCGCACGGTCACACGTTGAACGGGCGCGGGCGCCCCTCCTGCCGACGCGGTGAACACAAGGGAGGTCCGGTCCACGCCGAACGCCGGCGGGCTGGCCAGGATTTGCCGCACCCTGGCGTTGCCCGTGTCTAGCACGTACACGCTTCCGGCGCTGTCCACGGCCACGCCCGCGATATCGAAGAACAGAGCCTGTGTCGCCAGCGCGCCGTCGCAGCAGGATGCCGGGTCGGTGCGGAGACCCGCGATCAGCGCCATGGTTCCGTCGGCGTTGATGCGCCGGACGCGGTTGTTCCGCATATCGGAGATGTAGACCTGCCCGCCTGGATCCACGGCGACGCCCCACGGAAAGTTGAGCTGCGCCGCGGCCGCCGGACCGCCGTCGCCGGCCGAACCGACCTGACCTGTTCCGGCGACGGTCGTGATCACTCCGTTGGTGGCGATGCGGCGCACGCGGTGATTGTTCCGGTCCGCGAAGTAGAGAGCCCCGGACCGGTCGAGCGCCAGACCGGCGGGTGCGTTGAGCAACGCGAGCCGCGCGTTGCCTCCGTCTCCGCCGAAACCCGGGGCGCCCGTTCCGGCCACCGTCTCGATGACGCCGTTCGTCAGGACACGGCGGATCCGGTGCGCGCCTGCCTCCGAAACGTAGATGTTGCCGGAAGGGTCCACGGCGACGCCACGAGGCAGCACGAGAACAGCCTGAGTGGCCAGTCCTCCATCTCCGGCCTCGGTCCCGCCTCCGGCCACGGTCGTGATGATCCCCTGAGGAGTGATGAGGCGGACGCGGCCGTTGATCGAATCGCAGACAAACAAGTTTCCCCGCTCGTCAAGGGCGAGCCCTTCGGGGCGGTATAACGAGGCCTGCGCCGCCGGGCCATTATCGCCTCCGAAGCGCGGGCGGCCGTCGCCCGCCACAGTGCGGATCGAGGCGCCGCCGGGCGCGATCGCGCGAACGCGGTAGTTTGCCGTATCGGACACGAACACGGTGCCGTCGCGCGCCAACGCGATTCCGTGGGGCGCGAACAAGTGTGCCAACGGGCCCGGGCCGCCGTCCCCGCTGAAGCGGAACCGGCCGTTTCCGGCGATCGTGGTGATGACGCCGTCGGGCCGGATCCGCCGGATGCGGTCGGAAAAGAAGTCGGAGAACACAACGTTGCCTGCGCCATCCACGGAGATGGCGCGCGGATTTCCGATCGCCGCCGCCAGAGCCGGCCCGCCGTCGCCGGAATAGTCAAGGCGGCCGTTTCCGGCAAATGTTTCGATGGCGCCGTCGGCGCCTACCACGCGGATCCGGCTGTTTCCGAAGTCGGTGATAAGGAGCCGGCCCGCGCGGTCGAGGGCGACGCCAAAGGGCTGCGCCAATTGGGCGGCCGTGGCCGGGCCGCCGTCGCCGGAGAATCCGCGCCGTCCTGTTCCTGCCACCGTCGTAACGATGCCGTCGATGGAGATGCGGCGGACGCGATGATTGTTGAGGTCCGCGACGTAGACGTTGCCTCTGGCGTCGACCGCGAGATTCGGGCCGATGCCGGATCCAAAGTTGAACTGGGCGCGCAGGGCGGAGCCTCCGTCGCCGCTGTCGCCGGGAGTGCCGTTTCCGGCGATCGTCGTGATGATGCCGTCGGGCGTTACCCGGCGTATGCGGTGGTTACCCTGGTCGACGAAATAAACGATACCGCTGGCGTCGACGCCGATGCCCGTCGGCCCGTTCAGCAGCGCCCGCAGAGCCGGACCGCCATCGCCCGCGAAGCCGATGTCGGGTCGCCCCAGGGCCGGGTTCCCGGCGATGGTCGAAATCACGCCGCCGGGTGAAACGCACCGGATGCGATGATTCGACCGGTCGGTGATGTAGACGCGGCCGTCCGGACCCACAGCCACTCCCGCCGGGGCGTTGAATCCGGCCGCCCGGGCCGGACCTCCATCGCCGCCGGCGAAGAACAGGCCGTTTCCCGCGAACACGGAAAGGGGTCCCGAGGGGGGTAGCTGGAATACATAGAGGTTGTTCGGGTCGGCAAGATAGAGGTTGCCGCGGTTGTCGAAGGCGAGGCCGGATGCCGCCGTGATCGGCGAATCGAGCGGAGCGGTCGTCAGAGAAGGGTAGAACCAGTCCCGTCCTGCGATCGTGGTGATCAGCCCCTGGCCGGCCAGCGGCGGGGCAAACAGGCATGCGCAGCAGACAGCGAAGCCGAACCCGCTCTCCAAGCGCGCCACTTCGGCATCTTAACATGTCCCCGTTGCGGCGCCCGCCAGGCGCAATCAACCCGCCTCAGCCGCCGATGGCGTACATCGGACGCGGCGGGGCGACGAACTTCTGCGAGTTGATTTCGTGCCCCATCCATTTCTTCCGGACTGTCGCGGCGACGATACCGGCGATCCGCTCGTTGGAGGAGCCGTCGCGCAGCGCCGTCTTGACATCGGTCTCTTCGATCGCGAAGAGGCAGTAGCGGAGGTTTCCGTCGGCGGTGAGGCGGAGGCGGTTGCAATTCAGGCAGAACGGCTTGCTCACCGACGCGATGAAGCCGACTTCGCCGATTCCGTCGTCGAAGCGGAACTCGGTGGCCGGGGCGCGCGGGTCCGGGTCCGGCAGCGGCGTCAGGGGGCCGATCTCGCGCGCGAGCATCGCCAGGATCTCGTCCATCAGCAACACCCGGCCGCGCAACCACAAACCTTGCGCGTCAAGGGGCATGAACTCGATATACCGGATCTCGATTCCCCGCTCGCGACCGAACCGCGCCAGGGGAACGATGTCGGGCTCGACGAGCCCCTTCACGGCCACGGCGTTGATCTTGACCTTGGCGAATCCGACGCGCTGCGCCGCGTCGATTCCGGCGAGGACGCGGTGCAGGTCGTCGCGCCGGGTGATCTGGAGGAAGCGTTCGCGGTCCAGCGTGTCGAGATGGACATTCACGCGCTGCAACCCCGCGTCGCGCAGCGGTTGGGCCTGTTCGGCCAGAAGGACGCCGTTGGTGGTGAGGGCGATCTCGTCGATCCCGGGGATCGCGGCCAGTTTTTCGATCAGCACCGGCAGGTCGCGCCGGAGCAGGGGTTCGCCCCCGGTCACGCGGAGTTTCCGCACGCCCATCGGGGCCACGATCCGCACGAAGCGCTCGATCTCCTCGAAATGCAGGATGCCTTCCCGCGGCACGAACCGGACGTCCTTTTCCGGCATGCAGTAAAAGCAGCGGATGTTGCAGCGGTCCGTCACGCTGATCCGGAGATTGTCGTGGAGACGGCCGTAGGAATCGAGAAGCGGCATCGGCGCGTTCTTTACTTTACGGCAAGCATCCGTTCGATGGGTAGGGCCGCCCGCCGCATCAGATCCGGGGGCAGTTCCACGCGGGGTTCGAGGTTCAGCAGCGAAGAGTACAGTTTCTCGAGCGTGTTCATTTTCATGAACGGACATTCGCTGCAATTGCAGTTCTCGTTGGCGACGAAATGAAATTTCTTGCCCGGCGCGAGCCGCTCGAGCGAGAACCGCACGCCGCTTTCCGTCATTACGACGATTTCATCGCCGGGAGCCTTTGCGGCCCACTCGATGATGCCGGAGGTGGATCCGACGTAGTCCGCCATCGCCAGCACGTCGGCCGGGCACTCCGGATGCGCCGCGACCAGGGCGCTTGGATGCTCGCTCTTCGCCTTGACCAGTCTTCGCGCCGGAAACGTGGAGTGCACGATGCAAGCCCCCTGCCAGATCTTCATATTGCGCCGTCCGGTCTGCCGCTGTACGTAGTTGCCGAGGTTCACGTCGGGCAGGAACAGCACGGTCTTATCGGGGGGGATGGAATTGACCACGTTGACCGCGTTGCGCGAGGTGCAAATAATGTCGCTTTCCGCCTTCACGTCCGCCGACGTGTTGATGTAGGCCACGATGACGTGGTCCGGGTGCCTCTGCTTGTAGGCGCGAACCGCGTCGCCTGAGCAACTGTCCACGAGGCTGCATCCCGCCTCCCGCTCCGGAACGACCACAATCCGGCCCGGGTTGAGGATTTTGGCCGTTTCGGCCATGAACCAGACTCCGCAGAAGGCGATGACCTCGCCCTCGAAATCACGCGCCCGGCGGGCCAACTCAAGGCTGTCGCCGACGGAATCCGCCAGTTCCTGGATCTCGGCGTCCTGGTAGTGGTGGGCGAGAATCATGGCGCGGCGTTCGCGCTTGAGCGCGGCGATCTCGCCGGCGAGAGACAGGGTGGCGGTCATCGAAACAGAGATTCTCCTCCTTATTCTAACTGGCCCGGCCGCTTCCGGCCCATTCCGCGTAATGGATGATTGGAGCGATGGTTTGGTCGCAGGAGGGGGCGAAATGGTAGAAAGTAGAGTACGGAGCGAGATGCTCGAAAACGTCAACCTGGACAAGAAGATCGCCAAGGAGGAGTATGAACGCCTGCTGCCGTCCCTCCAACGACGCCTTTATGACCTTGAGAAAGCCTGTTGGGACAACGGGATCGCGTCGATTGTGATCTTCGAGGGGTGGGAGGCGGCTGGAAAGGGGAGCGCCATCTCGGCGTTGACCCAGCGCATGGATCCGCGCGGGTTCAAAGTGGTCGCCACTGAGCTGCCGCGCGCCTCCGAACAGCTTCGGCCGTGGCTGCATCGCTTTTGGCTGCGGATTCCCAACCGCGGGGAGATGGTCATTTTCGACCAGTCCTGGTACGACCGGGTTCTGGTCAAGCGGGTCGAGGAGATCATACCCGAGAAGATGTGGCGGGCCGCCTATCCCGATATCACCGGATTCGAACGGATGCTGGCCGACGACGGCGTCGCCATCGTGAAGTTGTTCTTTCACATCTCCCACAAAGAGCAGAAGAAACGCTTCAAGGAGATGGCTGGCGATCCACTCGAGGCATGGCGGCTGGACCGCAAGTCCAGGCGCCAGCACGACCGTTACTACAAATGGGTCGAGGCAATCGAGGAGATGCTGGAGAAGACCGAATCCGAGTACGCTCCCTGGACGATCGTCGAAGCCACCAACGGCCGCTGGGCGCGCAAGAAGACTTTCGACACGGTCATCGAAGCGCTCGAGCGGCGGCTGGGTCCGCTGGCTCCGCCCCGGGAAGAGGGGGTCACCGACGCCAGCGACGCGGAGGTCCGCGCGGCGATGCATTCGCTCGAGAAGGGCGAGGATGACGACAACGGATCGGGGAGGGAGCCGGGCGATGCTTGAGGCGCTCGACCTGACTCTGGCCCTGGACCGGAAAACCTACGTCACCAATCTGGCACGGCGCCAGATCCAGATGAGGGAGCTCGGCTACCAGGTTTATCTTCAGCAGCGTCCGGTGGTGGTTGTCTTCGAGGGATGGGATGCGGCCGGAAAGGGCGGCGCGATCAAGCGGATCACCGAGAAGCTCGACCCCCGCGGCTATGACGTCTATCCCATCTCCGCTCCCACCGGCGAGGACAAAACGAAGCACTACCTTTACCGCTTCTGGCGAAGGCTTCCGGAGAAGGGCCACATCGCGATCTTCGACCGTTCCTGGTACGGACGCGTGCTGGTCGAGCGGATCGAAGGCTTCGCGACGGAGGCCGAATGGAAGCGAGCCTACAAGGAGATCAATTCGTTCGAACAGCAACTGGACGATTTCGGCACCATCGTCGTGAAGTTCTGGATCCACATCTCACGGCAGGAACAGTTGCGGCGGTTCGAGGAGCGCCAGCGGACGGGGTACAAAGCATGGAAGCTGACCGACGAGGACTGGCGGAATCGCGACAAGTGGGATGATTACGAGCAGGCGGTCGAGGAGATGCTGCTTCGCACCGGGACCCGGACCGCCCCCTGGCACCTGATCGAGGGCAATGACAAGTACTGGGCGCGGGTGAAGGTTCTGGAAATCCTGGTCGACACACTTTCCAGGAGGCTCGACTACAAACCCGCCGATCCGCTCAAGAAGAAGCGTTAGTCAAGACATCGAACTTCCCGACCAAGCGGCGCCATCACTCCCGCCGCAGCTTCATGTCATCCGGGGCTACTGCCGCGCACACCCACCCAGTTCCTCCTGGCTCAATCCGGTCGAGACCGGGTTCGTCCAGATCGAACGGGAGGTTCGTTACGTCCTCAGGCCCGGGTCCGACGACGAATCAGGACGTGGGTTTCGACGGGCGGAGAGCGGCTTCCGCCGACGGATTGGCGCCGGCAACACAGGGGCTTCTGCCCTGGGCTGTCGCCGGCCAGATCTGCCTCGAAATCGGGTTGACAGCACTCCTCCGGTATTGGTAAGTTCGGCGTAAAGCGGTCTATCAGCCAGGGTGACTTGTCCATCGAATCAATGAGGTGAACCATGAAAAGAAGACTCTTTTGTCTCCTTCTCTCCACCTTCGTGTTACTCGTTGCGCAAGGGGAGCGAGGCACGTTCAACGGCACGGTATCCGACCCGTCCGGGGCTGTCATTGCGGGTGCGACGGTGAAGGCTGTGAACACAGCGACGGGCGTGGAGGTGGCTAACTCGACGACGGAATCGGGCGTGTTTCGGTTGCCCTACCTGGCGCCGGGGACCTACCGGCTGACAGTGGCGGCGCCGGGATTCAAGACGGCGGTGAGGGAGAACGTGATTCTCGGCGTGGCGCAAACATTGACGGTGGATTTCACGCTTGAGGTCGGCGCGACGAGCGATCAGGTGACGGTGTCGAGCGATCCTCCGTTGCTGGAGGCCGGAACGGCCGAGATCGGTTCGTACGTGTCGAAGAAGGAGTTCGACACGTGGCCGATCACGGTGGGCGACGGGCGGAGGCAGATCCAGCAGTTCATCTTCAGTTCGCTGCCGGGCACGGTGGGCGGCACGTTCCAAGGCTCCATCAACGGTGGGCAGAACTATTCGCACGAGATTCTGGTGGACGGCATTTCGATCGGCCGGATGGATTTGCAGGGAGGCGGCAACAACGAGTTCAGCCCGTCGGCCGAGTCGATCTCCGAGTTCAAGCTGCAAACCGGGACGACGAGCGCGCAGTATTCGGGCGGGCAGACCGCGGTGGCGAACTTCGCCACCAAGAGCGGGACGAACGATTTGCACGGGAGCGCTTACTATTACGTGCAAAACGATGCGTTGCGCGCCAACGGGTTCAACAACAACGCTGCGGCGATCAAGCGACAACCTTTCAAACAGCATAATTACGGCTATTCGGTGGGAGGGCCGGTGCTGCTGCCCAAGATATACAATGGCCGTAACAAGTCTTTCTTCTTCCACAATTTCGAGCGGACCAAGCAGAAGAACTACACTTCGACGAGCTTTACGCAGCTTCCGACGGTGGACATGAAGGCCGGCAATTTCGCTCGCCTGTTGAGCCCCGCCTTCACCGGCAACGCAGGTTCGGGGACGATGGTGGGGACCGACGCGCTCGGCCGCTCGGTGCAGTTTGGGGCGATCTTCGACCCGGCGTCGGCGCGCCAGGCGGGTTCGGCGTGGGTGCGGGATGTCTTTCCGGGGAACGTGATCCCGCGGTCGCGGTTCAGTCCGGTTTCGCAGAAGATCCTGGACTTGGCGCCGATCACAGATCCGTTATTTGACACGATGCTGAACAACACGCCGGCACTGGGGGCCTGCTGTCCGGAGTTCGACGAGAAGATGCTCACGCTGCGAGGAGACCATAACATCTCCGTGGACCACCGGCTCAGCGCCATGTTCAACCGGAACTTCCGCGAGCGGTACAATTCGCCGGGCGGACGGTGGGGTAATCCTCCCGGCACTCCCACGGGCGTCTATCAGAACCAGAACACGCCGGGAACGATGGCGCGGGTGGCCTACGACTGGACCGTTCGGCCGAACCTGCTGAATCATCTGGCGGCGGGTTACAACCGCTTTGGGAACCTGAACCAGAGCGTGTTCGTCGACCAGGATTGGCCGTCGAAGATCGGGTTGCAGAACGTGCCGGGAACCCATTTTCCGACGTTGAACTTCCAGGGGCAGCCGTTCCAGGGCGGGACGATCGGGGCGAGCAACCGGCTGGGGTCGGCCAACCGCGGCGGATCGTTCAACGGGTCGACGATCGTGCAGAACGACTCGACCTACATCCGCGGCAAGCACAACCTCCGGTTCGGCGTGGAGCACCGGCGTTACTACTACAACGTGCGGAACAAGCATGGTTCGGGCGACTTTTTCTTTAATCCGGCGACGACGGCGCAACCCGGATTCCTTCAGAACACCGGGCACGCGTTCGCCAGCTTCCTGCTGGGCGCGGTGACGAGCACGTCACGGGCGGTGAGTCCGAGCAATTTCGGCCATCGGTGGCGGCAGGCCGGTTTCTACCTGCAAGACGACTGGAAAGTGAGCAGGAAACTGACGCTGAACATCGGGTTGCGGTGGGAGGTGGTCGGTGGGCTGATGGAAGTGGCGGGCCGCATGGGCGGCATTGACTTTGCGAGGGCGAATCCGGGAGCGGGGAATCGTCCGGGGGCGCTCGTGTTCGTGGACGACTTGGGCCGGAAGGGTTTTCAGGACACCTACTGGAGGCAGCTTTCGCCGAAGTTCGGCTTCGCTTACGCGATCACGGACAAGCTGGTGATGCGGGGCGGCTACGGGATCAACAACACGCCGGCCATTTCAAACGGATTCGGGTTTGGCGGAACTCTCGGCTTCAACGGCTCGATCGCGCGCAACGCGGGCAACACCCAACTGCGGTTCGCCGAAGAACCCGTGATGTACCTGCACGACCGGTATCCGGACCTGACGGCGACGCTGCCCAACAAGAGTCCGTCTCTGGCGAACGGTATCGGAATCGACTACTTCGCGGCGAACGGGAGCCGGTTGCCTTACGTTCAGAACTGGAGCTTGGGCTTCCAGTACCAGCTGCCGAAGGCGACTGTGCTCGATGTCAACTACATCGGCAACAAGGGCACGCGGTTGATTGCGAAGGGGTTCTCGAATCCGAACGCGCTCCCCTTCAGCGTGGTCGAGCAGTACGGGGATCTGCTGCCGCGGCCGTGGAACGCCTCCTCGCCGATTCCGGCGCCGTTTCCCGGCTTTGTGGGGACAAATCTTCAGGCTTTGCGTCCGTTCCCCCAATTTACGGGCATCAACGACCAGGTGCCGAACCTGGGGCACTCCAACTACAACTCGCTTCAGGTGCAGCTGACACGCCACTTCCGCGACGGGTTCTCGATCCTCGGGGCCTATACGTGGTCGAAGGCGATCGGGTTGACGGACAACGCCATTGACGCCGAGACGCCAGCGGATGTTTTCAATCAGAGGCTGTCCCGGGCCATCACCAACTATAATCTGCCCCACGTGGCGAAGGTAACCTGGATCTACGAGTTGCCGTTCGGCCCGAACAAGCTCGTCAACATACCCGGCGTGGCGGGCAAAATCGCGGGCGGGTGGCAGCTGTCGGGCATCCACACGTTCCGGAGCGGATTCCCTGTTTCGATCGGAACGGGGGCGCTGAACAATCCGATCGGGCTCGCGCTGGCCGATTACGTGGCCGGGCAGCCGATCGTGCTCGACGGAAATGCGCCGCTGAACTTCCGGGGGGTCGCCGGCGGGGCGGCGTACCTGAACCGGGCTGCGTTTACGAATCCACCGGTGTTCGAGGGCGGCCAGAACGTCAACCGGCGGATCGGCAACGTGGGTGTGTACCTGCCGAACATCCGGGACCGGCACCTGGTGAGCGAGGACCTCAGCCTTTACAAAGCGTTCAAGTTCGACGAGGTCCGGTCGGTGGAGTTGCGGGGGACGTTCCTGAATCCGTTCAACCGGGTGGGCCGCGGCGGGCTGGTGACCAATATCACGAGCCCGTTTTTCGGCCAGTTTACCGGCCAGCAGTTGGGCGGCCGCAACATCGAACTCGCCCTCCGTGTCACGTTCTAGGGCATGACCGACCCGAAATCCGGGGACGGGCCGCGGTTCGTCCCCGGTTCTCGTTTTTCGGGGCGGCGCTGGCTCATTCGTAGGCCACAAGGCGGGACCGGGACGCGCTTCCGGCCATCGAGGTGACGGCAGCGTGATGCTGTTTCAGCCCAGTCTTTGCGACGAAACGCTTGCGCGGGCCAAGCAGGCGTTCGATTCGCGGTCGTTTGCGGTGGCGGCGACGGAGTTCGAAGATGCGGTGCGGATCTGCCCCGCCAAGGCACCGATTTTGATTTCGCTTGGGCAGACCCAGTACCTGCTTGGGGACGAGCAAGGGGCGGAGCGGTCTCTGCGGCAGGCGATCGCTCTCAATCCGAAGGACACGGCGGGGCGGTATGCGCTGGGGCGGATCTACTATCAGCAGAACCGGTTTCCGGAAGCGGTGGCGCAGCTCAAGCAGGTGGTGGAGCTCGATCCGAAACATTACCGGGGTTGGGACAACCTGGGACTGTGTTACGACGCGTTGCAACAGGATCAGGATGCGCTCAGGAGTTTCTTCCGGGCGCTGGACCTGGTGAAGGACGAGCACAGGGAGTACGACTGGGCGTACGGAAACCTGGCGGATTTTTTCCTGAAGCGGAACGAGTTTGAGAAGGCCTTTCAGCTTGCGGCCGAGGCGGCGAGCCGGAATCCGCAATCGGCGCGGAATTTTTTCCTCACGGGGAAGGCGCTCACCAAGCTCGAGCGGAACGAGACCAGTTTGCGGTGGCTGCGGCGAGCCGTGGAACTCGACGCCGGGTACGCCGACGCACACTATCTGCTGGGGCGGACCTTGCGCAAGCTGGGGCAGGAAGAAGAGGCGCGGGCGCACCTGGAGACGTTCCGGAAACTCAAGGCGACGGCGGCTTCCAGATCCGGTTCGTCCGCACAGAGGTGAAGCGGGCGGATCCGCCATACGGATAGTGGATCTCGATCTCCACTTCGGCGGGAAGGCCGCGGAAGTGGGCGCGGTGGTCGTTCGAGGCGAGGAAGCTGCCGGCAGTGGAGACGGTCCGCCATTGCCGCGCGGCGCGGACGGTGGCGCCCGGAGGGAGCCCATCGACAAGGAGCCAGTTGTCCTGGGGCGGGGCGGCCCAAAGGATGAGCGCGCGTCCGCCGTTGACGTTGACAACGGCGTCGAGGGCTCCGTCGTTGTCGAGGTCGCCGACGGCGGCTCCCCGGGAGGCGCGGGGCTCGAGAAAGGGGGGGCCGGCGTCGGCGCTGGCGTCTGCGAACCTGCCGGCGCCCAGGTTGCGCATCAGGAGCAGGGGCTCGAGGTAGGGGACAGCAGGCTGGGTGAGTTGGATGTTATCCATGACATGGCCTTGAGCGCCGAGTATGTCAAGGCGGCCATGGCCGGACGCGTCGAGGAACTTGATGCCCCAGCCGGAGCGGTTGCGCGTGATGGCAGCGACTCCGGAAGATCCGGATTCGTACTCGAAGGATCCTTTCCGGTTGCGGAAGAGGGCGTAGCGCTGGGAGGCGAGGGCGTTGATGATGAGGTCGGGCCAGCCGTCGTTGTCGTAGTCACCGAAATCGATGCCCATGCCGCTGAAGACGCGCCCGTCGTCGTCGTAGGCGATGCCGGAATCGAGCCCCACTTCTTCGAATCGGCCGTCGCCGAGGTTGCGGAACAACTGCTGGGGGAAGGCGTCGTTGGAGACGGCGATGTCGGGGCGGCCGTCGCGGTCGTAGTCGGCGATGGCAACGCCAAGAGCTTTTCCGGGGTGGCGGCCGAAGCCGCTCACGGCGGAGACGTCCTGGAAAGTTCCGTCGCCCTGATTGCGGAAGAGAAGGTGGGAGACGGGGCGGAACTGGTCGGGGTGGCAGTAGGACCGCATGGCGGGTTCGCGGGCGCCGCACCAGAGGTCCGGCTCGAAATCCCATTGGAGATAGCGGCCGACGGCGAGGTCGAGCCGGCCGTCACCATCGAAGTCGAGCCAGGCGGCGCTTGAGGACCATCCCGACGCCGCGGTCCCTGAGGAGGCAGTGACGTCGGTGAAGGTGCCATCCCCGTTGTTGCGAAAGAGTTGGCTGCGGGGGAAGGCAGTGACGTAGAGATCCGGGAGGCCATCGTTGTTGAAGTCGGCGGCGGCAGCGCCCATGCCGTAGGCCGCGCCAGCGAGTCCCGCGCGGTCGGTGACGTCCTTGAACCGGCGGCCGCCCAGGTTGCGGTACAAGCGATTGTGAAACCGCGGGGAGGATTTGACAGGAACGGCGCCGGCGGGCATGCGCTCCTTGAGTTCGGCGGCGTTGACGAGGTAGACGTCGAGCAGGCCGTCGCCGTCGAAGTCGAGGAGGGCGGCGCCCGAACCGACCGATTCGATCAGGTATTTGTGGGAGGTTTTTGAGGGACTGTGTTCGAAGGGGAGTTCGGCGGAGCGGAAGGGAACAGTTGCGGAGGCGGCTGCGAGCAATAAGCACCAACCCTGCATCTCGAGACATTGTATCCCGGCGGCGAGGATCGGCTTCGCAGAGTGAGGGTGCGCTCCTGCCGGTCCGGGGTGCGGCGCAGAGATCCGCAAAGGCGGGGCGGCACCGAACGGGCGGGCGTCGGAGGCTAGGGTTCCGAAAACCGCGCCTCGATGCTCTGTTCCTCCGCTCCGGGACGCAACCGGACCAGCCCGCCGGCTTCGAAATCGGCGTGCCGGGCGCCGTTCACGCTCACCGCGCGCAGGGCCGCCTTCCGGGGATGCCGGAGCCAAAGGTGAACCGAACGCAGACCCCGGCCGGCGGGCGCGCGGACCTGTGCGTGGATGCGTCCTGTGCGATCCAGCGGCTCGATTGTGTACGAAGCCGGGCCGAAGTAGGTGGGCATGCCCAACACCTCGATTCGCCTGCCGCTGCCGAACCAGCGCCGCGGCGCGCCCCGGGCGAGGTGGAGCACACCGGTCTCGATGTTCTCGCGCAGTTCCTCGTGAATCAGCATCGTGCGCAGCATGTTCAGCGTCTCGGTGTTGGCGGCGGAGTTGGGATAAGAATCGGCGGCGTTCTGGAATCCGCCATAGCGGGTGTTGTAGTAGACGAAAGGCGACCCTTCCGAGGCGGTGAGCACGTGCCTGGACATGCCGAACGCCAGCCGGGCGTAAAAACCCAGCAGGAACCGGGAGACGTCGCCGCCGCGCAGGCGGAAGTCGAACAATCCTTCGTTGTAGACGTTGTTGATCCAGCCGTATTCGGGATCGCCCGGCCGGCGGCGAGCGCGTGTGTTTCCCAGCACGAGTCCGCCCCGCTGCTCGACGTAATCCGCAAGCCAGCCGCCGGGATCGTTTGGGTCGCCTGAGGGAGTGAAGAACTGGTGCTGGAACTGCATTTGGACCCAGTAGCCGAAGTAGGTCCCCTGCACACGGCCGAGGGCGAGATGGTCGTACGGCTCCGGGCCGAACTCGGGGGTTTCGCGGAAGTAGAGCGTCTGCAAGTCTACGAACGGGGGGCGGCCGGGAGTGCGGATGGCGGCGCGGCGCATGGCCTCCATCAGGTCCGCCCGGAACGCGGCGGCCTCCTCGCGGTAGCGCCGGCCCCGCTCGGCGTCAAGGCCGGTTCGCACCAGGAACTCTCCGTAGTCCTGAAGACCCTGGCAGTTGGTGATGTTGTGGGCCAGCACGTAGACTGTCTGGGTCGAAGCTCGCAAGTCCACTCCGGGCTTGTCGGGCGGCAAAAGACCCCAGTGCAGCGGCCGGGCGCCGTTGACCAGCCGCATCGTGGAGCGGCGCTCCGCGATGATCTCGCCGGCGATGCGGTCGAGCGCGGCGCGGTACTTTCCGTACGCCGCCGTGCTGCCCGTTAAACGCCAGTTCTCGAAGAGGTGGTGCATCGGCATCGCGCGGCGGTTCTGATACTTTCGGCCGGCGGCGGAGGGCTGCACGCTCACTTCGAACGCCCATGGCAGATAGGCGACCGAGTAGGCGCCGAGTCCGAAGCGGGCGAGAGTATTCGTGCCGAACCCGTTCTCGTGCGGGAAGTAGGAGTCGTTGTACATGAGGCCGGCGCCGTAGGTCAGCCGCGGGCCGTCGGCGAGCACGAGAGTCTGGACCAGCAGGGCGCGCCATACATCATTGATCCGCTGCTCCGGGGTCGAGATCCGGGCGCACCGGGCCATCATCGCTCGCCAGAACCGCCGGGTCTCCTCGAGCGCCCGCTCGAATTCGCCCGGACTGGGAACTCTGAGGAGCCTCTTCGCATCGGGAACGAGTGGCGCTTTCAGGTAGACGGACGCGGACCCGCCGGGACCAAGCAAGGCGCGCCATGTCAGCCGGCCGCCCGAGTGGCTCCGCACAGCGCCCGCCGCTGCATCCGTGGCGAGGATCGGGCCAGAGGCGGTCCGAACGTGGCCATCTTCGACCTGAACCGCCGACTGATCCACAAGGATGACGTCCGCGTGCAACCGGGCCTCCCTCGGCGCACCATCGAGATTGCGCATCTCGAACCTCACAAAAGCGATGTCCCAGCCTTCCGATTCTCCGTCCGGCCGGGCGGCGAATGCGGTCTGACGGTAGGAGATTCCGTCGTGGGCGTAAGTGGCGGTCAGCACGGGCAGGTAGCCTTCCTCGTAGGCGATTCGGGAGTAACGGGCGCCGTCCCGGCCGAACATCTCCGCCTGCCGGCCGACGCGGAAGACGAAATTCGTGTTGAACGCGGCCACCTGGTTGGGAGCGTTGATGTGTCCGCGGACCAGGTGCGCGGAGATGGCGCCGTTCCACCAATAGGTGAACTCGTCCGGGTGGGCGGGCATGGGTCCGGCCGGATCGGTGAATGTGCCGAGGACGGTGCGGTCAAGGATCTTCGGCGGGTAGACAGACCAAAGGGCTTCCAGCGAAGGTTCGCCTTCGTCGAGGATCCGCCGTCCCAGTGGATCATCCAATCCTTCGAGCAGTTCCTTTTCGTGTTTGCGGCCGTTTTCCATTGCGGCCGCTTCGCCGGCCGAGAAAACCGCATCGCGCGCCCACTGTGACGTCATCTCGACGTAGCGCTTCCTCAGTTCGCCTGCGTCCGGCTGCTGCGCCGTGACGGAGAGCGCCGCCGCCAGAGCGACCCCCGCCAGGCGCTCGGCCGCAAACCGCCGTCGCGCGGTCAGGTACAGGATCGCCGCCGTGACCACGCAGGCGGCGACGCCGATGTTAAACACGAAGGCGATGCCGAGCGTGCTCTTCAGTCCTCCGGCGAAGAGGATGCCCAGCCCCCCGGCCACACCGCCCACCAGAGTCAGGATCCCCGCCGCCGCCCCGCGGGACGCCTCCGGCACCACGTCATACGCCGCGGCCACGTTGTTGGCCAGCATGACGCCGGATGTAAGCCCGAACGCCACGGCCGCCGCCCGCGCGCCGCCGATCGTCGTGCCGTTCATCAACCAGTAGGCGAAAGGCGCGCAGGCAAGCAGGCTCGCCGCGATCACGCCGAACCGTCCCAGTGCGTGGCTCCGGGCGGCGCGGTCGCCGAGGAAGCCGCCGGCGAGGATGCCCACGATCGCGCCAGCCTGCAAGAACAGCGTCGCGTTGAATCCGGCGCTCGACGGGGTCAGTCCGAGCCGCTCCTGGAACATGGTCGGGAGCCAGGCGTAGATCATCCACAGCACGGCGCAAATGGCGAAAAACGCGGCGAGCAGGCTCCGGTAGCATCGCGCGCCCAGGCGGCGGATCGTCGTTTCCTGTCGGACGCGTGTTCCGCCCGGCGCCCACGAGCGCAGCCCCGTGGTGAGGACGGGGGCCCAGGCGAAGCCCGCCGCGGCCAGAACGTAGAAACTCGTCCGCCAGCCGTGGAGTTCCGCCATCCACCCGCCGAACCAACCTCCGGCTGCGATTCCCGCAAACTGCGCCGACCCGTGGAGGGCGATCGCCTTGGAGCGCCAGTCACCGGGCACAGCCGATGCGATCAGGCTGAGGGCCGCGGGAAAATACAGGGCTTCGGTCACGCCCATCAACACGCGCCAGGCCAGGAACGCGTTCACAGACCCGGCCAGACCCGTTCCGAGCGTACAGGCGCTCCACAGAGCGAGACTGGAACAGACGACGGCGATCCGCGCCATCCGGTCCGCCATCCAGCCTCCGGCGGGAGCGCTCAGCGAGTAAGACCAGATGAAGAGCGATCCGATCAGGCCCAACTGCCAATCGGTGAACAGCAGGTCGCGCTGGAGTGCGGGGAGGAAGGAGAACACGACCTGCCGGTCGACATAGTTGAGAAAATACGTGATCCAGAGCAGGACGAGCGTGCGAACGGCGGTCGGTTGCAAGATAATCAAGTGTATTCCATGAGCACGTCAACCGGCCTGACTCGGCGCGGCCTGCTGCTGGCGGGCCTCGCTCCCTCTGGCCACGGCGCTCCCCGCATCTCAGCCGAGGCGAAATCGGTGTCGGCGCGGACGGGCGTGGTCGCTGCCGAGCCGCCCGACGCGGTGCGCGCCGGGGCGAAGCTGTTTGAGCAGGGAGGCAACGCCTTCGATGCGATCGCGGCCGCGGCGATCGCCGCATGCATGCTCGAACCCCATTCGGTGGACGTCGGCGGATACGTCTGCGCGGGTGTTCTGCGCGAGGCGAAGACCGGGAGGATCTGGTCCCTTGACTCCAACTCTGTGGCGCCGGCGGCGGCGCACGAGCGTATGTACCGGACCGGACCGGCCGGCGCCAGCCGCGGCCTGAATGAGAACGAGTATGGCTGCTCGGTGGGGGACGACGCAAACGTGTTCGGACCCCTCGCCGTGGGCGTGCCCGGCGTCATGGCTGGCATCGGAACCCTGTGGGAGCGGTTCGGACGGGCGCGGTGGCCGGCGATTGTGGAGCCGTCACTCACCCTGCTCGACCGGGGATTTCCTTTCGGGCCCGCCGCCGGAGCGGTGAAAACCCTGGAGGCGCGGATACGCCGGTGGGAATCCTCGGTCCGGCACCTGATGCCGGAAGGCCGCGTTCCCGCGCCTTCGGACGTCTGGCGCCGGCGCGACATGGAGAAGACCCTGCGCCGAGTGTCGGGCGAGGGATGGCGCGATTTTTACAAAGGCGAACTGGGCCGCCGGATCGCGGATTACGTCCAGTCCGCCGGGGGACTCCTCACCCGCGACGATATGGCGCGCTTCGAGCCGCGCCTCACCGAGCCTTACCGGATCACCTACCGGGGCGCGACGGTCTGCTCGGCGATTTTGGCCAACGGCGGCGTTTCGGTCCTCGAATTTCTCAACATGCTCGAATGCTTCGACCGCCCGGAGCGGGATGACCCCGCGCACTGGCATCGCGTCATCGAGATACTGAAACTCACCTGGCGCGACCGTCTGCGCCATCTGGGCGATCCCGATTTCACGCCGGTCCCGCTGGCGCGCCTTCTGAGCAAGGACTACGCCGGCGGACGCGTGGAAACGCTGCGTGCGTTTCCTGCCCATGTCGATACGATCCGCGCGCGCCCGGCGGGAGAGTCACCCGGCACGATCAACCTGTCGGCGGCGGACGGGGAAGGCAATGTGATCGCGATGACGATTTCGCACGGCGGTTCCTTCGGATCCTGCATGACGGTGCCTGGCACCGGCATCACGCTCGGACACGGAATGTGCCGTTTCGATCCCCGGCCCGGCCGCCCTAATTCCGTGGCGGCCCGCAAGCGTCCCCTCAACAACACCTGCCCCACGCTAATCGAGCTTCCGGGCCGTTGGGTGGCTTGCGGCATGCGCGGCGGCCGGCGGATCGTGTCCGTGGTGTCGCTGCTGTGCCACCGCGTGATCGACTGGGACGAGCCGGTGGCGGAGGCGGTGAACACGCCGCGGGTTCACGTCGAGGAGCAGGAGCCCGCGCAGGTGACCCCTTCGCTGCCGGCCGCCGTCACGGCGCGCCTGCGGGAAATGGGGCATTCGCTGAACCCGGCGCCGGCGGTCGGGGGCCACTGTAATGGCGTCGAGTCGTTGAAGAGCGGGGGAGTCCGGGGTGGCGGAAACGTTTGGGCCGCCGGCGTCGACTGATTCCGCGCGCGGCGGCATAGAATCGATCCAGGATCCCCCCCCGGGGTCAGCGCAGACTCGTCCAGCCGCGCCTGCGCCGGGCCTGTTCGTGCAGCAGTTCGACCGCCAGCGCCGCGCTCGCGGCGTTCTCTTCGCGGAGCCTGCGGTAACGCCGGCTGACGGTTTCGAGTTCCGCCGCGCCGGTCTCGGGCTTTCCGTTGCATGCGCGGGATTCGGGCGGCCGGGCGGGGTCCGCCAGGACGTCGTCAATGGCGCGCAGCACGGCCTGGACAGGGATGCAGTCGAGGCAGTGGACGCGGGCGAACGGGCAGTCCCAGCCGCAATCGAAACAGGGCAGCGGGTTCGCCAGGGCAATGGACCCGGGCGCCCAGGCCGCGCGCGAGGACCACCCGCCGCCACCACCGAAGACGGCGACTCCGGGGACCGAATAGCACTGGGCCAGGTGCGTGAATCCGCACTCGTTGCCCAGATACAGGCCTGCGTTGGCCAGCAGGCTGGCCACAACCGGCAGATCATTCGGCCGGGCGGCGAACACGCGGGTGCGTTCGCTCAGACAGTCGGCAAGTACGCGCAGTTGCCGCTGTTCGGATTCGTCTCCCGCGAGCACGATTCCGCAGGAGAAGCGGTCTTCGAGTTGCAACAGGACATCCCAAAAGCGTTCCGGCGCCCAGCACTGCGGGGCGCCACCCGGGAAGCAGACGGCATAGGCGCGCGGTTGCAGACGGAGCGCCTCGATCGTCTGCGCCGTGCGGGCTTCGACCTCCTCCGGGAGCGTCCAGGGGAACGCGTCGACCGGCGCCGCTCCCGCCAGGCCGAGCAGCGCGGCGTTGCGCTGGTCACCACTGAGGTTCAGAGCACCCGGGCCGCGGAACTCGACGGCCGGCAGGCTGAACTCCTCGAGGAGGACGCGCAACAGCCCGCGCGGCGCCGCCCGTTTTGGAGCCGCGACGGCGTCGTGGGGCCGAAGGAGGCAGGCCAGGAACCAGTCCATCCAGTTGGGCGCCGGGCTGGCGGCGACGAACAAGTTCGCCCGCCGCCCGCGGAAGAGGCGCTCCACGCCGCGGACTTGGTCAAGGAGCGCCGGGGAGGGACTCGCGTGCGCTTCCGGGAGGACGTCAATCGGCGTGATTTCAGAGGGCGGCGCGGGGAAAAGGGACGGGAGGGCTGAGAAGGGTTTCCGGCAGACCAATTCGACACTGCTCCCGCGGTAGTGAGCGCGCAACCCGGCTATCAACGGCGCGGTCAGCGTCAACTCCGCGAGGCCGGACGTTTGCGCGACGACAATCCTGTGGATGGATCCGGTTCCGCTGTTTCCGCTCATGGCCAGTGCATCAGGGCCTCCGCCAGGGAATCCCGCGCTTGGAAGAGCAGCCGCGCCGCTCCCGTGGGCAGCGGCGGAATGAGCAGGGCGCGCATATACGCCTTAGGATTCCGCTGGAGGGCTCGCCGGGCCGCTAACGGGGCGCGGCAGAGGCGATCTCGGGAGAGACCGCGCCGAACTTTTCGAAGTTCTTCCGGAACCGGCCCGCCAGGTCCGCCGCGGCGGCGTCGTAGCGCGTCGTGTCCGGCCACTGGCCGCGCGGATCGAGCAGTTCCGAAGGCACGCCTGGGCAGGACTGAGGCACGAGCACGCGGAATACCGGATGGGGCGTCATCGCCACGCCGTCCAGCTTCCCTTCGAGCGCCGCGTTGACCATGGCGCGCGTGTAGGGCAGGTGCATCCGCTTTCCGGCTCCGGCCGCGCCGCCCACCCAACCTGTATTGACGAGCCAGCACCGGACCTGGTGGCGGCGCATCTTTTCGCCAAGCATCTGCGCATATACTTCGGGGTGGCGGGGAAGGAAGGGCTCTCCGAAGCAGGCGCTGAACGTGGCCGAGGGCTCCTTTCCCAGTCCCCGTTCCGTGCCGGCGAGCTTGGCGGTGTATCCGCTGAGGAAGTGATACATCGCCTCCTCCGGGGTCAGGCGGGAGATAGGCGGCAGCACGCCGAAGGCGTCGGCGGTGAGGAACACGACGTTCGAGGGGTGCCCGCCGCGGCTGGGAATCTTGGCGTTGTCGATCGCGTCGATCCGGTAGGCCGCGCGCGTGTTCTCGGTATACTCGTCGGAATCGTAATCGAGGATGCGACGGTCCGGATCCATGACAACGTTTTCGAGGACGGATCCGAAGCGGACGGCGTTCCAGATCTGGGGCTCGTTTTCGCGGCTCAGCCGGATGCACTTGGCGTAGCAGCCGCCTTCGAAGTTGAATACGCCATCCGCACTCCAGCCGTGCTCGTCGTCGCCGATGAGCCTGCGCGACGGGTCCGCCGAAAGGGTAGTCTTGCCCGTACCGGAAAGGCCGAAGAAGAGCGCCACTCGGCCGTCGGCTCCTTCGTTGGCCGAACAATGCATCGGGAGCACGCCCCGTTCCGGCAGGAGGTAGTTCAGGATGGTGAAGACGGACTTTTTCAGCTCGCCCGCGTAACTGGTGCCGAGAATGAGCACGGTGCGCCTGGCGAAACTGAGAACGATGCAAGTGCTAGTCCGGGTGCCATCCTCCTCAGGATTGGCCTGAAAATCGGGCGCAAAGATCAAGGTGAAGGCGGGATTGTGGTCCTCCAGCTGGTCATAGGCCTGGCGGATGAACAACTGCCGCCCGAACAGGGCATGCCAGGCGCGCAGGGTGATCACTCGGATGGGTAGGGTGTAGGCCGGGTCGGCGCCGGCCAACAGGTCCTGAACGAACAACTCCTGGCATTGCATGTGGGCGCGAACCTTGCGCAGCAGCTGTTCAAACTTCTCTTCCGCCATCGGCTGGTTGACCGGACCCCAGTTCACCGTCGAGTCCGTGGTGGGGTCGCGAACGATGAACTTGTCCTTTGGAGACCGGCCTGTGAAGTGCCCCGTGCGCACGACCAGGGCTCCGTTGTTGGTCAGCGTGCCTTCATGGCGCTGGACGGAAGCTTCCACCAGCTTGGCCGTCCCGAGGTTCCAGTGCGCGATGTCCCAATTGGCCAGGCCGTGTATCTCCAGTCCGTGTTTGCTTGGGCGCACGCCGCCATTCTGCATAGAAAGTCGCCTATCTCCTCCTACGATCGAGTCTATCATGGGAAAGATGGTGTATCGCCGCGACTTGCTCGGGCTGGCGGGCTTGGCCCCGCTGGCTACCCGCCCTGCTGGAGGGCAGGTTATCGAGTTTGAATCCGGCGGGCTGCGCTATCTCACACAGACCCGCGGCGGCGTGACGGTCATGTTCGCGCAGCTGCCGCTGCTGATCCGCGAGTACGCCGTGATCCAGGTGGCGATTTCCAACGGGTCGAACCGGCTGGCGTCGTTTCGGCCCCAGGATTTTCGGTTTTTTCCGGCGGGCGGCGGCGCTCCGGTTCAGGGTATGGAGGCGAGGGCGGTGGTCGAGGAGTTCATGAGGAGCGGGGGCCGAGAGGATGTGATCAAGCTTGTCACGGCGTACGAAAACGGCCTCTACGGAATGATCAAGCCCAAATCGACGAGCGGATACGAGCAGCGGCGGCAATCGGTGATGGCGGAGATGACGTCCACCCGCCTGAAGGCGGCGGCCGCCGCCTCGGCTATCGTTCTGGTGGCCGTCAAACTCAAGCCGGGCGAATCGACCGACGGGGCGGTCTTCTTTCCCAACGCCGGCCGCCCGCTCGGCGCGGGCAAACTGACGGCGGAGTCGGCTGGAGTACAATTTCACTTCGAGACACTTCCGGACCCCAGCAATGACCCGCCGACAAGCCCTCTCCCTCCTGCCCGCCGCGGCGGGCGCTGACGCCCGGACCCGCCCAAACGTCCTTTTTCTGTTTGCCGACGACCAGCGGTTCGACGCGATCGGCGCCCACGGCAACCCGCACATCCGGACGCCGAACCTCGACAAGCTCGTGCGCAACGGCGTCACCTTCACCAACGCCTACTGCCTTGGCTCGAACTCCGGCGCGGTCTGCACTCCCAGCCGGAACATGCTGCTTTCCGGACGCGCCTATTTCCGCTGGCAGGGTCCGCTCGCCCCGGCCGATCAGCCGAACTTCCCGACAGCGATGAAGGAGGCCGGCTATGAAACCTACCATCACGGCAAGCGCGGCAACACGGCTCTCCGGATCCAGGAGAAGTTCGACCACAACAAGTACCTTGACGACTTTCAGTCGCGAACGACCGGCGAGTCCGGCAAGGAGATCGCCGACGAGGCGATCGAGTTCCTCAGGAGCCGCTCCAAGTCCAAGCCCTATTTCGCCTACCTGGCCTTCTCCGGCCCGCACGATCCGCGCGTGGCGGCCCCGAAGTACCTTGAAATGTATGATCGCAGCCGGATTCCGCTGCCCAAGAACTACCTGCCGATCCACCCCTTCGACAACGGCGAGCAACTCGTGCGCGACGAACTGCTCGCGGGCTTCCCGCGCACCGAGGCCGAGATCCAAAAGCACCTCCACGACTATTACGCCGTGATCACGGCTTTCGATGGCCACCTCGGGCGATTGCTCGAACATGTCGACTTCGACAACACCATCGTGATTTTCTCCGCCGACCACGGCCTCGCCCTCGGCAGTCACGGCCTCATGGGTAAGCAAAGCCTGTATGAGCACTCCATGAAGCCGCCGCTGGTCTTCTCGGGACCCGGCATTCCGAAGGGCAAGCGCTCGCCGGCGATGGTGTACCTGCTCGACCTGTTCCCGACGGTTCTCGACCTGGTAGGCGCTCCTCCGCAGCCCGGTCTCGACGGACGGAGCTTCAAGGATGCCGTGCTGGGCCGGACCGCCTCGGCGCGGAAGTCGCTCTTTCTTGCCTATCGCGACGTGCAGAGGGCGGTGCGCGACGAACGCTGGAAACTCATCCGCTATCCCAAGGTGAATCGCACGCAGTTGTTCGATTTGAAGAACGACCCTGACGAACGGGTCAACCTGGCGGGCGATCGGAGGCATCAGGTGCGGGTCGCCAAGCTTATGGCTGAAATGGAGCGGCTCGGGCGCGCCTTCGGAGACACAGCGCCGTACACGGTGCCGGACCCCGCTCCGGCCGAGTTTCCCGCGCCGTCGGCGGAAGTTTTGAAGGGCCTGCGCGCCAAGTGGAAGATGTGAGGCGGAAAGGACGCGTGGTCAGCGGACAGGGGCCGACGCCGCGCCAGCCGGATCTGAGATCGCCGACAGGGCGCCTGCGATTACACTCAGGACGACGCCAAGGACTTCGCTATCCCCCAGGTTGACTTCTCCCCAACCGGCCACCAGGACGCCCACAATGCACGCCGAGGCGGCGTGCAGGACCGCCCGGACGTCCGCCGGGGCGTCTCGGGCCCTGGCCGCCATCCGGACCAGGCCCGCCGCCAGAAATCCCACCAGCGCGAGCATGGCCGGGATGCCGCGCTCGGCGGCGAAGTGGATGTAGATGTTGTGAAGATGGTCGTACCAGTAGGAGACCGGCAGGGGGCGTGGAACGTCGGGGGGCAGGTAATCGAGGAAGGTTTCCCTCACCCGCATCGGACCCACGCCGAACCACGGGTTGGCCTCGATCATCCGCACGCCGGTGCGCCGCAGGATGGTGCGGTGATCATTGGAGTCGAGCGGGGAAGGCTGCCAGAAGGAACGGATCCTCGTCGCCAACGGCTCCGGCGCGGCCAGGAAGGCTCCGGCGGCCGCCAGCGGCGCCGCGAGGATGAGGCGCTTCCGCCAGTTCCAGACCAGGTAGAGCGCCGCCGCCCCGGCGCCGGCCCACATGCTTCGGGTGAGCCCCAGCACCAGCCCGGCGGCCATCAAGGCGCCGCCGGCCGAGCAGGCCAACCATTCACGACGGCCCCAGCCGGCAGGTGAGGCGAACAGGACGATACCCGCCAGCAGGGCCAGCCCGATCATCATGTGTCCGGAAAACGTCATCCAGTGGCTCATGAATCCCGTGATGCGGTCGGCCACATAAGCCTGATAGAAGGGGACGCCGGCCTCTTCCGCGGCGCGAAGTTTGAAGACGTACTGCACCATGCTCCAGGCAGCCGACGCCGTGGCCGCGGCTGCCATCCAGACAAACATTCTTTGGACATCCGCAGGCTTTCGCACGGCGCTGTAGACCACCGGCAGCAGGAGAAAGACGTAGAACTTCTTGATCTGCGGCAGCGCTTCGGCGAAGTGTCCGGAAACAGCTGCCGAGGCGACGGTGAGGACGCAGAACAGTCCCAGCAGGATCCATCCGGGGGGCGGCCGGAGCAGGTCACGCCGCCTCGCCAGAGAGAGGATCGCCGCCCCGAGCAACAGGTGGCTGGCGGCAATGGAGACAAACCCGGCCACCGCGGCTCCACACGCAAGGGAGAACGGCAGGCGTTCGCGTTGCAATGCAGTTGACATTATTTTTTTTCGAGCGCGGTGAAGGAATCAGTATGACAGAATGGAGGTGGAAACTGCCATCCGATTTGCACCGGTGGAGGGGAGAGCGACGCCGATGTTGGAAGTGTACCTGCTGCGCCACGGGATCGCGGAGGAGGGGCTGTCCGGCGGTTCCGACAGCATGCGGGCCCTGGTTCCTGAGGGACGGCGCAAGCTTCGCGACGTGCTCAAAGTCGCCAAGGCCGCCCGGGTGAAACCGGGTCTCATCGTGTCCAGTCCCTACCGGCGCGCGCGGCAGTCGGCGGAGATCGCGGCCGACGTCCTCGGCTACACGAAACAGATCATCGAGTCTGAAACGCTGCTGCCCTCGGGCAGTCCCGCCGCGGTCTGGGACGAGATCCGCGCGCACCGCGACGAGGAGTCCATTCTGCTGGTGGGCCACGAACCGCTGTTCAGTCAGACCACGGCCCACCTGCTGGCGTCCCCGGCGATGCAGGTGGAGTTCAAGAAAGGCGCGCTGCTGCGCATCGATTTCGACCAGTTCCCGCCCAGCCCCCGCGGCTGGCTGCGCTGGATGCTGCCGCCCCGTCTGGCGGGCGCCGATTGAGCGTACAATAGGCGCGAATGCACAGACGCACTTTTCTTGGAGCGCTGGCCTCCGCCTCCGTGGATGCGCAATCCCGTTCGTACGACCTTGTGATCCGCAACGGCGAACTGCGCGATCCAAGCCTCGGGCTCCGCCGCAGGGCCGACCTCGGCATCGCCAACGGACGGATCGCCGCCATTGAGGATTCCCTGCCGGCGGCGCAAGCGGTGAACGTCATCGACGCGTCCGGACGCATGGTCTGCCCGGGGCTGGTCGACCTGCATACGCACTGCTACTTCGGCGCCTCCGGGCTCGGCATCGACCCGAATCCGGTCGCCGCGCGGTCGGGCGTGACCACATGGGTCGACGCCGGGACCTTCAGCCATGATCAGGCCGCCGGCTTCCGCAGGTACATCGTCGAGCCCGCCCGCGTGAGGGTTTTCGGCTTCGTCTATCTGTACCCGAGCGACCGGAATCCCGACAACGACGTCCTGAAGTACGTCCGCAGCCACATGAAACCCACCGCGGAGGTGATCGCGGCCAACCGCGACATTCTGCTCGGGGTCAAGGTCCAGGTAGGATCCAACATGTCGGGCCGGTACAGTCCGGACCTGTTTCGTATCGCGCGCGAGTTGTGCGACGCCCACCAGCTTCCTATGATGGCCCACATCAGCTTCGCGCCGCCGTCGACCGATGAGGTGATGGACAACATGCGGCCCGGCGACATCATCACGCACTGCTATAACCGCCACACGCTCGGCATCATCGACGAGAATGGAAAAGTCCGGGCGTCGGTCCGGAGGGCCCGGGAACGCGGCGTCTGGTTCGACATCGGCCACGGCAACGGCAGTTTCAATTTCGAAGCGGCGCGGAAGGCGATCGACGACGGGTTCATGGCCGACACGATTTCGACGGATATCTACAACCTGAACATCCGGGGTCCGGTTTACGACATGCCGACGACGATGTCCAAGCTGCTCCACCTGGGCTGGAGTTTCGACGACGTGCTGCTGCGGTCCACCGCCAACCCGGGCCGGATCGTGAACCGCGTTCCTATGCTCGGGACTTTGCAAGTGGGCGCTCCGGCCGATGTCTCGATTCTCTCTATCGAAGAAGGCGAGTTTCCGCTCGTCGATTCGCAAAAGAACGTGGTCCGCGCCCGGCAGCGGATCGTCTGTCATGCCGCCATCAGCCGGGGGATCCGGTTGTGACCCGCCGCGACATCCTCGCCAGCGCGGGCGCGGCCGCGCAGATCGCGGCGGGCGCGCCGCCGGGCAAGGTGAAGATCGGGATCGCGGGCGGGCGATTCGGGGCCACCTTCCAGTGGCACCTCGATCCCGATTGCGAGGTGGCGGCGGTCTGCGACGTCCGCCCGGAGGGATTGCAGCGGCTCGGCGAGGTCTACCGCTGTCCGAACGCCTACAAGGATTTCCGCGCGATGCTGAAGCATCCCGGGCTGAACGCCGTCGGGGTTTTCACGCCGGCGCCGTTGCACGCCTGGATGTCGATCACGGCGATGAAAGCCGGTAAACACGTGATCAGCGCCGTGCCCGCCGGAATGTCGGAGGAGGAACTGGCGGAGATTCTCGAGACGGTGAAGAGCACCGGCATGAAGTACATGATGGCGGAAACCAGCTACTACCGTCCTGAGGTGATCACCTGCCGGGAGTGGGCGGCCCAAGGCCGGTTCGGCGTCATCTTCTACTCCGAGGCCGAATACCATCACGAGGGTCTCCTCCCGCTCATGTACGACGACCGCGGCCTTCCCACGTGGCGCCACGGCTTCCCGCCGATGCACTATCCCACGCATTGCACGGGCATCGTCGTTCCGGTGACCGGCGAGCGCCTGGTGGAGGTGACGGCTCACGGCTGGGGCGACAGACATGAGGTGCTGGCCACAAACCAGTACAGGAACCCGTTCTGGAACACCGTAGGTCTGTTCAAGACAAGCGGAGGCCACTCCTCCCGGATCTCCGTCTTCTGGCACGTCGCCGCCGGCGGAACCGAACGGGGGCTGTTCTACGGAGACCGCATGAGTTACATCATGGCCCGCCCGGAGGGATCTCCCAACGCCGCCTTCGAGATTTCAAGGGACGGAAAAACCGTCATCGACGAGAACGGCTACCCGGAAGGCAAGGTGAACAAGGTCGCTCTGGGAGATCCGAAGCATCTCGAGAGGCTTCCACCGCCGATGAGGGTTCCGACGGGCCACGGCGGATCGCACACCTTCCTCACGCATGAATTCGTGCGCGCGATCATGGAGGACCGCCACCCCTCAGTCAACATCTGGGAGGCGATCGCCTACACTTTGCCCGGCATCGTCGCGCACCAGAGCGCGCTCAAAGGCGGGCTGACGATGAAGATCCGGGACTATGGACGTCCGGCGTGACGCGTTGCTGCTGATCGCCTTCACGGCCAGCTGCGCCGCGCAGCCCAGGATCGGCGGGTGCGCGGTGTTCCCGCCGGACCACATCTGGAACGCGCGCGTGGATCACCTGCCGGTGGACCCTCACTCGGCCGCCTATGTCGCCTCGATCGGAGAACACAAGCCCCTCCATCCCGACTTCGGCTCCGGGCTCTACCGGGGCCGCCCGATGGGAATTCCGTTTGCGGTGACATCGCGCGGATCTCCGGCTGTGAAGGTGACGTTCGAACACCCCGCTGAGAGCGACCCAGGGCCGTACGCCATCCCTCCGGACACGCCGATCGAAGGCGGCTCCGGCAGCGGCGGGGACCGCCACGCCATCGCGGTTGACGCTTCGAATTGCCGGCTGTACGAACTTTTCGCGGCCTATCCTCAGCCGGACGGAACGTGGAAGGCCGGCACGGGCGCGATCTTCGATTTGACCGGATACCGCTTGCGCCCGGCGGGTTGGACTTCCGCCGACGCGGCAGGCCTGCCCATCCTCCCGGGCCTGGTCCGGTACGACGAGATCGCGGCGGGCGCGATCCGCCATGCACTGCGCTTCACCGTCGCGCGGACGCAACCAGCCTATGTCTGGCCGGCGCGCCATCGCGCCTCCTATTGGCCGGCATCGTGGGCCGCGGGCCGGTACCCGCCCATGGGCCAGCGGTTCCGCCTTCGGGCCGGTGTGGACATCACACGGTTTCATCCGGAAAACCGCGTCCTGCTGCTCGCCCTCAAGCTTTATGGCATGATGGTGGCCGACAACGGCGGCGACTGGTACCTTTCGGGCGCTCCCGATCCCCGCTGGAACAACGAACGTTTGGGCGAGCTGCGCCGCCTGCGGGGGGCCGATTTCGAGGCGGTCGATGTTCTTGCGCTGCGGGCCGATCCGGATTCGGGCCAGATCCGGCCGGCGGCACGGTGACTCATGCCGGTCCGGGATGCCCGTTGTTCTCCGGCGCCGTCTTGGATCGTTTCGCGAGGGGGTGGCAGTCATGACCCGACGGATGCTCGCCATGGCCGGCGTCGCCGCAACGGCCGGCACGGCGGCAGGCAAACCCATTCGCGCGGCGGTGTACGGCGTCGGGCATGCGCACGCTATGGGCAAAGTGCACGCCCTCCGCTCGCTGCCGCAGTTTGAACTGGCCGGAGTCTGTGAGCCCGACCCCGGCGTTCCGCGAACTCACAAGGCGCTCCACGGCGTCCGCTGGCTCACCGAGAGGGAGGTCCTGGACGGTTCCATCGAGTTCATCGCGGTCGAGTCCCGGGTGGCGCAGAATCTCCTTTACGCACGGCGGGCCGTGGACGCCGGAAAGTTCGTCCACCTGGACAAGGCTCCGGGCGAGGATCTGGCGGAGCTTCGCGAACTGCTGGCGGAAGCGGAACGCAGAAAACTTGTGGTGCAGATGGGATACCAGTGGCGGTACCAGCCCGCCATGCAGGCGGCGATCGAGGCGGCGCGCAAGGGATGGCTCGGCCGCGTCCAGCAGTTTCGCGCCGCCATCGATAAGCCAGCGCCGGCCGGGACGCGACGAAACTCGCCGCGCTTCGCGGAGGCATGATGTTCGAACTTGGCTGCCACCCGATCGACCGGGCCACCGCCCTCGCCGACAACACTCTGGCGATCCTCGAATACGATCACGCCATCGCGGAGATTCATGTCGGCGCGGCGAATCCCTTCGGCTCCGAGTACAGGACCAGGGAGATCATCATGACGCACGAGACGCTGCTGCGGGTCTGCGGCTACGCGGTATGATTCCATCCGTGGTGAGCCGCCCCGCCGCCCTGTCCACAAACCACCGGCCGCCCGACCCGGGAGGAACGCGGCGCGCTGTGCTCGGTCGCGTCTTGCTTCCGGCCCTGGCGGGTGCTTTTCCCGCCGCGGCCCGGCGCGCCTATATTGTTGCGCGCGTGCTGGCGATCGAATCGCTGTCGCCGGACGTGAAGCGGATTCGCCTCCGGATGCCCGGGAGCTACCGGTTTGAACCGGGCCAATTCGCGCTCATCGGTGTCCCCGGGCGGTTCGTCGCCTCCTGGAACGCGAAGTACGGGACCCGCCACGGCGAAGTCGCTCGGCCCTACTCGTTCGCCTCTAGCCCGTCGCGCCTGCCCGAGGCGGAGTTTCTCATCCAGCACGCCGCTCCTCCGCGGAACCTGAGCGTGCCTCCCGGGGTCGCCTCCACTTACATCCACACGGAACTCAGGCCCGGCGACAGGCTCGAAGTGAGCGCCGCGCTGGGCAGTCTAGGCGCGCCGGCGAGCGGGGAGGAGGCGCGCCCGGTGGTGCTGGTGGCAGGCGGCACGGGAGTGGCGCCGTTCGTTGGGCTGCTCGACCACTGGTTCCGCACCGGGCAGGGGCGGCCGTGGCGGATCTATCTGTTCTTCGGCGCCCGCCGCCGGCGGGACCTCATCCTCGATGCGCAGTTCCGGGCGTGGGCCGCCCGGCACCCCGGCTTCACCTACGTTCCGGCGCTCTCGGAGCCGGGCCCGGACGACCGATGGGAAGGGGAATCGGGCTTTATTTCGTCGGTGCTCGACCGGCGCTTGGCGGGACTTCTCGACGCCGATGTCCTCGTCGCCGGCCCTCCGCGCATGATGCAGGAAACCGTGAAGATCGCCGAGGCCAAGGGAGTTCCGCGGTCCCGGATCCGCCACGATCCGATTCAGGTGGCTCCGTAAACCCGCAAAGATCCCGCCGCGGGCTCTATGGCCGGAAGAGCGACACGCCCGCCGCTGCGAAGCCCAGGACCAGACAGGACCATGCAAACCAGTCTCCCGCGCGTGTATACAGGGTCTGGCCGGTAATCCACGAGAAGCGAAGCAGGCCGGCGGTGCGTTTGAACGGCTCGAATTTCTCTCTGACCCGGCCGGCCGGATCGATCGAAACTGTGAACCCGTCGTTGGTCGGCCGCAGCAGCCACCGGCGGTTCTCCGCGGCCCGCATCCGCGCGAGAATCAGGTGCTGCTCGCGGGCGCTCGATCTTCCGAAGTAGCCGTCGTTGGTGAGGTTGATCAGCACCTCCGCGCCGCCGGCGGCGAACTGCCGAACCAGATGGGGGAAGGCGGATTCGTAGCAGATGAATGGCCCGAGGCGATGCCCGTCGACCTGCGGGGTCACCACCTGCTCGCCGGGAACAAAGTCGCCGGCCTCCTGCGTGACGCGGTTCACCCAGCTGAACATCGGCGGAACGTACTCGCCGAAGGGAACCAGGAACATTTTGTCGTAGCGGGCGATGGACTCGCCGCCGGACCCGAGAAGCAGCGCCGAGTTGCGGGGCTGGGCCGGCCCCTGGTAGATCACGGTTCCGAACAGAAACGGGATGCCGGTGGACCGGGGCAGTTTCCGCGCCGCCTCGCGGAAAATCGGGTCGGCTTCAAAGTACAGCGGGGCGGGAGACTCCGGCCAGATGAGCAGCGCCGGCCGCTGTGCGGCCGGCTCCATCGCGGCGCCCATGGAGAGCAGCATCAGGCGGTTCACCAGGGCGTCCACCTTGGCGCGGTCCCAACTCTCCGATTGCGGGACCGCGGTTTGTACAGCGATCGCGGACTCGTGGCCGGCGTCCGGCGGAGGCAATTCAGGGAGCGCGAACGTCGCCAGAGCCCCGGCGAGCGGAACAAGGTGGCTTCTCGGCCGGCGCAGCCACACGACCGCGACCGCGGCGCAGAGCATGGCCATCAGGAAGCTGACGCCATACACTCCGCAGAACGGCGCCAGCCGCATCGGAACGCCCATGTCGGCCGCGGCGTTGCCGAGCGTGAGCCAGGCGAATCCCTGCGGCGCGTTCAGCCTCTCGATGCCCGTCCACAACGCCGCCGCGGCCGGGATGGCCCAGGCCCGGCGCATCACAGCGCCGGCCAGCACCGCGAACAGTCCCCATAGCGCCGCCTTGATCAGACACATCAGCAGGAGCGCCACCCACGACAGGACCGCGCTCATGGACGCGTGGTTCTCGAGCACCCAGGCGATCCAGTTGCAGACCCCCGCCCAGTACACGAATCCGGCGATCTCCCCCAGCAGGAACCGCCGCTTCCAGTCCGGCTCGCGGGCGCAAGCGACCAGGAGCGGCGCGAGACTCAGCGGCGCCAGCCACACCCAGCCGAACGGCGGAAACAGCGCGGTGCTGATCAGACCCGACGCCAGCGCGAGCAGCCAGTTCACCCGGCGGAGGCCTCCGCCGCCACCTTGTCCGCCATGTAGGAGCTGCGCACGAAAGGGCCGCTGAAAACCATGTCGAAGCCGATCGACAGCCCGTAGTCGCGGTAGGAATCGAACACTGCGGGAGGAACGTAGTCCACGACCGGTAGGTTGCGGCGCGTGGGCTGGAGGTACTGTCCGATGGTCGCCACGTCCGCCTTTCCCTCCCTTCGTAGGTCGCGAAGAAGCTCCCGTACCTGCGCCGCTGTCTCGCCGAGCCCGACCATCAGCCCGGATTTCGTCATCACATCCGGCCGGTGGGCTCGGGCGAAGGCGAGCACGCGGAGGGACTGGGCGTAGTCCGCCTGCGGACGGACACGAGGGTAGAGTTCGCGGACCGTCTCCATGTTGTGGTTAAACACGTGCGGCCCGGCGTCGAGCACGCGCGCCACCGCCGCTAGGTCGCCGTTGAAGTCCGGGGTCAGCACTTCGACCTTCGCTGACGGCAACAAGGCCCTGACGCTGCGGACGGTGCGCGCGAAATGCTCCGAACCACCATCGGAGAGATCGTCGCGATTCACGCTGGTGATGACTACATAGCGCAAGCCCATCGCCAGGGCCATGCGGGCGACGTTCTCCGGCTCATCCGGGTCGAGCGTGAACTCCCGCTTCTCGGGCGATCCCTTCGGGACGGAACAGAACCCGCAGCCCCGGGTGCAGAGATTGCCGAGAATCATGAAGGTCGCCTGGCCGCGGTGAAAACACTCGTTGAGATTCGGACAGCGGGCCGATTCACACACCGTATTCAGGTTGAGAGCCCGCAGGCCGCGTTTCAGAGCCGTGACGGACTCGGGGTGGACCGACGGCTTCCGGAGCCAGTCCGGCAGGCGTCCACGCGTGGCCAAGCCAGCCGGGGGCAAAGCGTTCCCAATCTGAACGAGCGGAGGCACAGGCCGGGCGGCCTCAGATCTTCCGCGGAATCGGTTTGAAACCGGCGGCTTCGAGCCCCTGCCGGGCCTTGGTGGCGGCGGCGGCGTCAGGCAGGGGCCCCACCAGCACACGGAACAGGTCGGAGTCGGGAACGGGCATCAGACGGACCGAATAGCCCTTCTTTGACAGCACGTCGCTCAGGACGGCGGCCTCTTTTTGCCTGGTTGCGACCACCTGGAGGTAGCTGCCGGGACCGGCGGTAGCCGGCAGGCCCGGCTTGGGCGGCTCGGGCTTCGCGGGAACCACTTTCGGCGGCTCGGGCTTCGGGGGTTCGGGCTTCACCGGTTCCGGCTTGGGCGGGGTCGTAGTCTTGGGCGGATCGGCCGGCTTTGGGTCGCTGGGGCCGGAACTGGGACTCGGCTTGGTCACGTCCGGTGGAGGCGGCGCCTGCGTCACGCCGGCGACCGTCGTGGTGCTTCCCACGGGCGGATCGATCTCCGCCGGCTTACCGCTGCTGGCGACCGTTGTCGGCGCGGAGTAGCGGCCGGCGAGGTATCCCATTGAAAAGAACACCGCCAGAAGCAGGACGACAAGAAAGAAAACACTGAGCAGCTGTTTATTGCCGAGGACTAGTTCAAATTCGCCCTCTTCATTAGTCGGCATGGATCCTCTTCACCTGACCTGTCTTGCTGTCTAGCCCAACTCCGCCGGCGCTCGGGCGGCGCACTCCTGCTTCTCCGCCGTCCTGCCTTGGCGGAACCGGAAAAAGTCTTTATCTAGCCTAGCAGAAACAATCACTTGCGGGAAGGCCTGTGCCGCGTGTTACGCAAGGTCCTATAAATCCAAGCGTTTCAGGTGGTACGATCGCTTCGCCGCCGACCCCAGTATGACCGTCGCCGCCGCTGCAATCTGCATCACTGCCGCGAGCACAACAGTACGCCCAGGCGACAGTGGGGCGGTCAGCGAGACTGCCCACGATAGAACGGCGGCGCCCGCCATGCCCGGAATTCCGGGCCAACGGAACCACGTTTCGGCCACGACCAATCCCGCTCCGACACAGCCGAGCGCAACCGCAGCCGGCGGGTACGGCGTCTCGCTCAGACGGGCGAGGCCCAGCATGACGGCCGCGGCTCCGGCCGCGCCCGGCAGGATCCAGCCTGGGCGGCACATCTCGACATAGAACAGGAGGAGTCCCACCGCCGTGACCATGGCCGCCGTCGCGGGATCCATTCTCGCCAGCGCCTCCGACCTCATTCCGCTACACTAGTAGTTTCCCTACCAGTATGCAAAAGTTTGGCTCCGCCATCTCGCCTGAGATTGAACAGAAACTGGCTGAACTCCGCGAGAGGAAGAAACTGAGTCCGGTTTCGAGCGAGCAGGAAGGAACGCCTCTGGCGTCGCTGCCCGACAACGTCGTGGGGTTTACCTACTCCCCCGCGAACGAGTCGACGCCACTTTACGCGAAGCGGACGTTCCAGTCCTTCGAGATTCACAAGCTTACCGATGGAGTGGCGCACCTGATCGGATTTGTCACAGATGCGCAGGCGGCCGCAATTTACGACGGGAAGGAGCCGACGGAAGTGAACCTGTATCCGGAGCCTTACGGAGAATCGACGCGGCTGATTGAGATCCCGCTCGAGCGCATCCGCCGGGCGAAACCTCCTTCCCGGTCGGACGGCAACTATACGCAGTTGCAGCTTGACCCGGCCGCCGATTAGGGTTCTCCGGACCGCATTCCTCACCACGCGATCGCGTGGCCGTCGCGGCGCGGGTCCGAACCGCCCATGAGCGCCCCGGATTCCGGGTCCGCCGCCACTCCTTGTACGCCGCCGGCGTTCCCCGGAGGCGCCAGATGGTGGCCGCGGTTGACGAGGCCTTTCGCGGTCGCTTCCGGGAAGCCGAACTCCAGGTAGGTGACGGCCTTATCGCCCACCGGCACGCGGCCCAGGTCCCGATTCATCATCATGCGCGGAGACGCGATCGCGTGCTGGATGTCGTAGCCGTGCACCAGGTGCTTCAGGATCGCCTGGCCGACGGTTTGGGGAATCGTGTATCCGCCCGCGGCGCCGATGGCGAGCACAGGCCGCCCGTTCCGGAGCGCCAGCGTCGGACTCATCACCCCTTTGGCCCGCTGTCCGCCTTCGAGAGTGTTGATGTGGCCCGGCTCGAGCACGAATCCGTAGCGATGTCCGTTGTTGAGGAGGATGCCCGTCTTTCCGGCCACCATCCCGCACCCGAAACCGCTCACCAGCGACTGCGTGAAGGCGACCATGTTGCCCCAGCGGTCCGCCGCGGCCAGACTCGTGGTTCCGACGGTGTGCAGCGGCCGGACGGGAAATCCTCCCGCACGCCGCGCCGAGATTCTGGCCCGCTGCGACGCGGCGTAGTCCTTGGAGACGAGACGGGCGACGGGGATTTCGACGTCGCGGCCGGTGTTATAGCGGTCATCGTCGATCAGCGCGAGCTTCATGGCCTCAAGCCACCGGTGCGCGAACTCGACGCCCCAGGGATCCAGTTCGCGGAGCGGGAATCCGTCCATGATATTGAGCGCCTGGAACATTGTCATCCCGCACGATCCCGGCGGCATTCCGTACAAAGTGTGGCCGTGGAATTCCGTCGTGACCGGCTCACGCCACCGGACGCGGAAGTTGCTCATGTCGTCGAGGGTGAGCAGGCCGCCGTGCGTCCGCAGAAAATTGACGATCTCATGGGCGATCCCACCCTGGTAGAACGTCTCCGGGCCCTCGATCGCGATACGGCGCAAGGTGCGCGCCAAGTCCGGCTGCCGCAGGACCTGTCCCATCCGCGGCGGCTTGCCGCCGGGCAGGAAGATTCGCGCCGAATCGGGGAAGCGCTCCAGCTTGGAAGCCGTGGCGGCGAACGACATCGCGTCGTATTTTGTGACGACAAACCCGCGTTCGGCGAGCTCGATGGCCGGCTCGAACAGGTCGCCCAGGTTCATCGTGCCGAAGCGCCGCAGCGCCTCGCACCACCCGGCGAGGCTTCCCGGAACGATGGGCGCGAGCGGCCCGGCGTCGCAGGCAGCCTCGGTGAACAGTTCCCGCCGCGCGGCCTTTGGGCTGACGCCCATCATGTCGAGGGCGAACACCTTGCCTTCCGCGGCCATGTAGATCACCATGAAGCCGCCGAAGCCGCCGATGCCGGACATGTACGGTTCGGTCACATTCAGCGCTGCCGCCGCGGCGACAATGGCGTCGACGGCGTTTCCGCCCTTCATAAGCGCGCGGATGCCCGCGAGAGACCCGTGCTGATCCGCCGTGGCCACGACGCCGTTGCGGCCCATCACGGCGCGATGGGCGCTTCCATCCAGCTGCGGCGCGTCCGGTTTGAGCAGGTCGCCGATCTGCTGGGAGAAGGCCGCGGGCGCGGCCATGCAGAATGTTCGTCGCTTCATGAAGACGAGCCTATCAGGCCTGGCGGACGAGCGCCGCCATGACCCTGGCTTCCGCGGTATCGAGCGCATCGAGCGCCGCGGCCACGCTTTCGCGGTCCGCTGCCGGCCGGTTCTGGCTGAGTTTCCATTTGCCCTCGATGTGGTTCACCGTCAGTTCCACGCCGACGATCGATCCGAGCAGGGCGTCAATGAAGCCGGCGGGCGCGTCGGCGACGGACCACGCGGGGGAGCGACCCTGCTCCTGGGAATCGGTGAGTGCGGCGACGTTCTCGAGAAGCCACTCGGGCTCGGTGCGGATGACGAGCGCCCCCCGCGCGTGGACCGTCACGTAGTTCCATGTCGGCACGACACGGCCGTGTTCCCGCTTCGAAGCGTACCAGGCGGGGCTGATGTAGTGCTGCGGGCCGTGAAAGATCGCCAGCGCCTCGCAGCCCGGCCGGCACTGCGTCCAGTGGGGGTTGGCCCGGGCCATGTGTCCGCGCAGCACTCCGTGGCCCGCCTCGTCAGGGAAGTAGAGCAGCGGGAGGTGGGTCGCCTCGATGCCGGCGCCGCCGGAGGTGATGAGCGTCGCAAGCGGACAGCGAGACAGCAAAGCGCGAATCGCCTCCGGCCGCTGCTCGACGAAATGCGCGGGGTTGTACATCAGGACTTGTGGTAGTCCACGCGCTCTCCGCGCGGACGGTCGCGGAACTCGCGTGCGAACTTCACGAAGTTGCGCACGGTGGCTTCGAAGAAGATTTGCCCCTTTTCAGCGGTGGCGATAGTCGGGTCGCCGTTGACGCCGCTCTTGGAGAAACATGTCCACCAGTCCATCATCCGGATCGGGCCGGCGTCGGTGAGATCCGACCAGATGAAGTCGGAGGGAGGCATTTCCATTTCTTTGCGGGCCTTGTCCATCTGGACCCGCTCGCGGTCGAGGTAGAGATACACCGACGTTTCCAGTTCGCACGCGTGGGACATGCCCCCGCGCGGCGATTCCCTCGCCTGGCGGATCTCCTTGAGGGCGAGGGACGGCCACAGGAACGCAGCACACAACGCCTCCGTCTCGAGGATCGTGCGCCGGGCCACCAGTTCGAGGATCGGCATGTTGGAGCCGTGCCCGTCGGCGATCAGAATGCGCCGGAATCCGTGGTGCGCAACGCTTTTCGTCACATCAAGGACGAAATGGAGCAGGTGCTCCATGCCGACATCGATCGTGCCATGAAAATCCATGTGGTGCGTCTCGAAGCCGTACGGGATGATCGGCATCAGCAGGATGTCGCCGCCGGCACGCCGGGCCGCCTCCTCGCAGATGCTCCAGATGAGAAAGTTGTCCACATCGAGCGGCAGGTGGGGGCCGTGGTCCTCGACGGATCCGATCGGCAGCACCACGACCGGCTGTTTCTTCGCCACTTCGCCCAGTTCGGGCCACGTGTAGTGTTGATAAAGATAAGGGATTTTAGGCATGGAGAACCTCAAGTGATCGCCGGCTTGCGCGGATCAATCCAGAACCATAGCGCGCCGCCGATGACGTAGACCCCGGCGGCGACGTAGAAGACGCTGTTGAAAGACCCGAAGGCTTCGGCCAGTCTGGCCGCGGTGTAGGGAGCGAGCATTCCCGACAGGCTGGAGGCGAGATTCATGAAGCCGGACGCGGTTCCGCCGAACTGGCCGCCGAGGTCGGTGCAGGTCGCCCACAGCACGGGCAGCGTCAGGTCGTGCGCTCCGGCGGCGCACACCAGGCAGGCGATGGCGAATTCGGGCGATCCGGCGAAGATCGCTGCCGCGTAACCAGCCGCTCCCAGAAAGAACCCCCCCGCCCCGACCAGGCGCCGCGCCCACAGCAGACTTCCGGTCCGGCGCGCGATCCAGTCGGCCAGCACGCCGCCAAGGAAACATCCCGCCGCGCCGGCCAGCAGCGGCGCCGAGGAGTAGAAGCCCGACTGTCTGGTCGACAGCCCGAACTCGTTGGTGAGGTAGGTGGGCAGCCAGGTGACGAAGAACTGAAATCCGAACCCCGACGCGAAATAGGTGGCGGCGAGCAGCAACAGGTCGCCGTTGAGGAGGAGTTTCCGCCACGGAACTTTGTCCTGCGCTGACGGAGGCGGGGCGGCGCCAATGCGGATGACCTCCAGCTCGGCCGCGTTGACGGAGCGATGCTCGGCCGGATCGTCGCGGAACCAGAACGCGCAAACGGCGACCCAAAGCAACCCGGCCAGGCCGAAGACGACGAACGAGGCGCGCCACCCGAGCGAGGCGATCACCAGCGCGGCGAGGACCGGCGAGACGGCGCCCCCGAATCGCGCGCCGGCCCACATCAATCCGTTGGCGCGTCCCCGCTCGTGGACCGGGAACCAGCGCGCCAGGGCGCGCGACAGGGTCGGAAACGCCCCCGCCTCGCCTGCGCCGAACAGGAAGCGCGTGGCCAGGAGAATCCAGTAGTTCCTCACCATGCCGGTCAACACGGTGAACAGAGACCACCATCCCACGATGCGGACCAGCGTGACGCGCTGTCCCCACCGGTCGCCGAGCCACGAGGCGGGCATTTCGAATACGGCATAGGCGATGTAGAAAGCCGTGAACACCCAGCTGAACTCGACCTGCGAAAGGCCGAGTTCCTTCTGCATCGCCGGCGCGGCCACCGAGACGCAGACGCGGTCCAGGTAGGTGATGACCGCGGCCGCGAAGACAAGCGCCAGCACCCGGTCGCGCGTCCGCGAGGCCCGGATCACAGTTCGCCTTCTTCACCGAGCTGATCGAGTACGCGGCCGAACGCCGTGACGGTGGCGTCGACATCCGCGTCCGTATGGACCCCCGAGACGAGACCGCCCGGCCAGCCCACGATGTCGACGCCCTGCGTGAGAAACGCCGTCCGCATCTTGTGAACCAGTTCGGCCGGCATCCCGCCCTTCAGTTCGGTGAACGGAATCCTGCCGGCATAGATGTCCTCCGCCGTCACCGGCGCCGCCTTCCGCGAGGCGAACAGGTGAAAGTCGGAGAAACGTCCGTAGACGCACCAGTTGACGCCTTTGCGGGCGATCACTTCGCTCATTCCCGCCCGGATGGCGGCTCCCGCCGCCTTCGCCCGCTCGACAAGATCCGTGTCCCGGACCAGCTTAAGGGTCGCAATGCCGGCGGCCGCGGACACCGGCCCGGCGTTGTAGGTTCCCTGGTGAACCACGCGGGGGGAGCGGATGGCGCCGTCATCCCGGGTATAGGCGAGGGCCGACAATACGTCCGCCCGGCCCACGATCGCCGCGCCAGGATATCCTCCCGCGACGATCTTGGCGAGCGAGGTGAGGTCGGGACGGATCCCGTAGAGGCCTTGCGCCCCTCCCGGAGAGACGCGGAAGCCCGAGATGACTTCATCGAAGAACAACAGCACGCCGCGGCTTTCCGTCATCGCGCGCAGTTCGTGGAGGAATTCCGGAGGCGTGGGCACGTGCCCGAATGTCGCGCCCGTCGGCTCCAGGATCACCGCGGCGACCTCATTCGCATCGAGCAGTTCGCGCGCCCGCGCGACGTCATTTGGCGGGCAGATGAGTACATCCTCGACAATTCCCGGCACGATGCCCGGCGCCCCACCCGCCGGAAACGAGACGTGATCGTGCCAGCCGTGAAAATGCGTGGCGAACCGCAGGACTTTGCCGCGGCCGGTGAACGCCCGCGCCATTCTCAATCCCAGGAGCGTGGCTTCCGTTCCCGTGACCGTGAACCGCACTGCTTCGGCCGAAGGCACCAGTTCGCGGATCAATTCCGCCCACTCCACCTCCAGCTCGTGCGAGGCTCCGTAATGAGCCCCGCGCGCCACCTGTCGCTGGACGGCTTCGACCACCGCGGGGTGATTATGTCCCGCGAGCAGCGCGCCGTGGCCTCCGAAATAGTCCACGTACTCGTTTCCGTCGGCATCCCACTTGCGCGAGCCCCGGGCGTGCGAGACATAGACGGGATGCGGCTCCAGGTAACGCCCGACGTGCGTGACTCCGTTCGGCAGCAGCCGCCGGGCCCGTTCGTACAGGGCCCGGGAGCGGGGTGTCCGCTCCGCGTAGGTTCGCAGGATCGTGGATTCGGCAAGCGTGGTTGGCATATTCTTCTTGACTCGCAGGCCAGTACCCAGTATCGTACCCAAAACGAGTCTTTCGGAGTCCGCCGCGTGCCCGCAATCAGAATTACAGACGAAATGTCCGCGGTCGTGGAAGTGCATCCCGATCCGCTTTCGCTCGCCGCCACCTACTTTCGCAATCCGGCTGAACTTCGCCTCCTCGGAGTCAACCTGACCGGTCTGCGCTCGCTTCCCTTGAAAGATGCCCGGGTGCAGTCGCTCCAGGCGGGAATCTCCATGGAAAAGCCGCTGCCGGTGGCGATCGACAACACCGAACTCGCTCTGGGCGCGGGGGCCAGCGGGCACTTCTCCGTGACGCAGGAGGGAGGCTCGCCGTTCGACGATGTGTTCGACGATCCGGTGCGGGTCCAGCCCGGCGAGGCCTGTGTCAGTCTGGGCTGGAGCGCCACCGTATCGGCGGGCGCGGGCTTTCCTGCCGGCGCGCTGAAGTTCGGACTGGACGCCAAGTCCGAGGCGCGGTGCATGACCCACCGCGTACTGAAGGCGGACACGCCGTTCGGCGAAGCCCTGGCATGCGCCGTGAAGTCGTATGCGATCCCCGGCGATGTGGGCGACCTCCACCAGATGGAGACCGGCGCTGTGGCGACGATCGAGGGTTCGGGCTCCCTCGAGTTTTCGGCCAACGCAAAGATGGCCGCCAGTACATCCCTGCTGGCCACCAGCGCCATCGGCGACGTGCTGATGTCCGCCGTGCCGGGCGGACTGGATGTGGCCGCCGGCGGGAAGGTCTCCGTCACCGCGTCGTTCAAAGTCTCCTGCGAGTATCAGGTCCGGGTGGTGAAAAGCGGACCGAACACGGTGTCGCTCGGCTTTTACCGCAGGAAAGGCAGGGGCGTCTCCTCCGGCGTCAAGGTTTCTTCCGGCGTCAGTCCCGCTCTCGGCGGCATGGACCTGCTCGAACCGATCCTGCGGGTTGTGACGGGAAGGCCGGACGTGCGCGAAGCGGACCTTCGCCGCGCCGGCATGAGCGAAGCGCAACTGGACGCACTGAAAGCGGCGGTGAGGAAGTCGGTACAGCGAAAGCTGGAGGCGTCGCTCGAATTTCTCGCCGCGCGTGATCACGCCTCCAGCCAGGCGATCGTATTCGACGTCCGCCTGGACCAGATCGACGGCGCCGGGGTCGACGCCATCGCCGACGCCCTCGCGGGCAACCTGACGCCGCTCACCGCCGGCGCCAGGCCGCCGAAGGGCATCTCCAGGCGCCGCACCATCGACATCGACATCGACGAGACGGTCACCAGCCTTCGCGTCAATCTCTTCGGGGTGCTGAACTACTCGTCGGTATCGAGGCTGTTGCTCAAGTCCTACACGGCGGTCGATGAGAATGGGGACCTGATCATCGTCGACAAGGCTTCGGCGGATCATACGAGGCTCACGATCCATAACCTCGTTCCCCAGCCGGACCGGCTCCGGGTTCTGAGGATGGAGAGCTTCCTGATATCGGCGGCCTACGCCGCGATGCCGGGCGCTCCGGCTGTCGCGGTCGAACACTCGTACTTCCACCGCAGCCTGAAAACATCGCGGAGCGCTCTGAAAGACCACCTCGATGTGGCGGAAGCGCTCGGCCTCCTCGACGACAAGGCCGCCCTGCTCGAGGGCTACCGCGAAGGGGCGCAGAGCCTGGCGGTCGAGTTCGCGCTCGCCGCCGAGGATGTTCCGTCGCTGTTTGCGGAGGGCTCAGTGGTCGGCTACGACCGCGTGGCGCGCCAGGCGCTCGCTGCTCTGCTAGAGGGGGATGAGTCGGGACGGCATCGCCTGCTTCCGGCGAGAGACGACGCTCTCTGGGCGGCCATGCGGGAGCGGGGATCGGCCGGGGCGATTTTCAGCCTGGATGCGTTCCGTGGTTTGAGCGTGGCGCAGAAGGAAGCCATTTACGCGGACTACCGGCGCTGCGTCTGGTGGGCCGATTCCATGGCGTCGCTGGCGGAAGTGATCGGGCGGATGCGGGCTCTCAAGGGGCCCGCGGATCCCAAGTTCGCCGCGCTGCGCAGGCAACTGGGCTTGCGGATGAAGGCTGTTGCGCGCGACACGGGCGACCACTTCGGAGACCCCTGGGGGCTGGTCGCCATGGACATGGCGTCCGGGCGCAGGGGCCGGGTGAGAGTGAGAATCACGGGGGAGTCGGTCAATTATGAACGCGCGCGGGCGGCGCCAGGACTCGAAAGCGCAGCCCGGGTCCGCCGTCCACGCGCCGCGGCCAAGCGACGAGCGAAAGCCGCCCGCGGCCGGTAGCCGTCATCCGCGCGGTGGAGAATCCGCGCCGGGGCGGATCACGGCGGCGCACCATCCGTCCCGCGACTGGACGCTCTCCACCGGCAGACCGAGCCGGCGAACTTCCTCCCGCTGTTCTTCGAGGAAACCGCTCACCACGCCCCACCCGCCCGGCCGAAGGATGCGCAGAAAGTCCCGGACCAGTTCGCGGATGACGGCCAGGTGGATGTTCATGACCGCCACGTCGACGCTCGCGCCGGCGATGGCGTCGAGCGACCCGGCCATCACGTCGCCGCCCCGCCGCCGCGCATCCACTACCGCGGAGCGGTCCGTATCGCACCCCGCTGCAAGCCGCGCTCCCATCAGCCGGGCGGCTTCGAGAAGCAGCCCGGATCCGCAGCCGACGTCCAGAAAAACTTCGCCCGGCCGCAACCGCTCCAGAACCTCCAGGCAAAGATGGGTCGTGGGATGATCGCCGTTTCCGAACGCCGTCCCGGCGTGGTAGGTGAGGCGGAGCCGTCCGGGCGGCGGTGGCGCGGATTCCCCGTCGGGGGCGATCCACCAGAGCGATCCGACTTCCACCGGGGTCCATCGGGATTGCCAGTCGCGGTTCCAGTTGACCCAGGGGGAGGCGACTGTCTCCGGATTGTGGTGCGCCAGCAGCCGGGCCGCCATCTCGGCGCTGGCCCGGTCAGCGAACCACAGGTCGGCGAAGCCTTCGCCCTCTTCGACGCCAGTGGGTTCAGGCAGTCCGCCGGGAGAGAGAACTTCTTCGGCCGTTACGCCGTGCGCCCGGACGCGGTAGAAAAAAGCTTGGCCGCTAACTGGCGGCTCCGGCGGCCTTCGCCGCGGGTTTCGCTTCGGTGAGATCAACCACCGCTGCCCCGGCGTTCTTCTGCACCGACGCGATGCCGCGCCTGGCGCCGGCTTCGGTCTTGTACATCTCGCTCTTGCCGATCACCTGCTTGTTCTTGGCCAGAACGACGAAGTAGGACTGGCCGTCCTTGGCCTTCTTCACCGCGAAGGCATCGGCGCTGCCGGCGTTCGACTTGACGGACTCGATACCGGCTTCCGCGCTCTGCTTGCTGTCGTAAGTCTCGCTCGTCAGGATCACTTCGCCGTTACCGGCTTTCAGGTTGAACATGAACTTGCCCTTTTTAGAGCTCTTCAGTTCGTATTTGGCGGCCATGAGTCATTCCTTTCTCTCAATGAACCCTTACCAACAGGGCTTGCGTTTGTTCTATTGGAGAGGATTTGACCACCGCTGTCAATAGCGGACCGGAGAAATTTCACGCGACAGTAAATCGTTTCAAGGCGTCGCGGTCAAGATCGACTCCCAGGCCCGGGGAACGGGGCACGTCGACGAATCCATCCTTGACGCGGAAGGGCTGCGCCAGCAGGTCGCTTTCGCGGAGGAAGCAAATAGTATCGGAGGGAATGGTGCAGGCGCGCGTCGCCGCCGCGGCGTGAACGAACGACATGTCCCGCACGCCCAGTTCGGCGCCGGAGCCGTGCCAGGCAGGAATGCCCCCCAGTTCGGCTGTGTGACACATTCGCGCGAACGTCCTCATGTCGCCGCCAAGGTTGAACACGTCGACCGCTCCGGTCCGGATCGCCTCGAACATCTGCTGCGGACCCGAGGGCGTGAGCGCGAAGGGAATCGTCAGGCGGTCGCGAAGCTGATGGAACCAGTCCAGGCGTTTCGGCACCGGGTCCTCGATGGTCACGTTGTAGCCTTGCATGCGGTGCGCCACGGGAAGGAAACTGCCGGGATCCGGATAGGAGGAGTTGAAATCGATGATGAAGCTGAGCCCCGGGCACTCCTTGGCGACCGCGTCGAGTTGGTCGACGATCGGATCTCCGAACCGGCCTTTGAACTTCAGGTTCTTGAAGCCGAGTTCCACCGCCCGCCGGCCGACCATGAGCAGGTCCGGTATGGTCCGCTGGCCGGTCCAGTAGGACACGGCGACCTTGTCCTGCTTTCGCCCGCCGAGCAGATCGCACACCGGCACGCCGAGGGTCTTCCCCATGAGGTCGTAGATCGCCATTTCGAAGGCATCGGCGGTGCGCGGGTCGGGAAGGCCGAGGGACTCCCTGCCGAGGTCGATGTCACCAAGTCCCCTTCCCCGGAGATGCGCCGCGTTGGCCCGCACCGACTCCTCGGGCACCTGCCGGGCCGTCTCGCCGATTCCGGTCATTCCGTTGGAAGCGTGGATTTCCAGGATGAACTTCGGATACCGGTCGAACTCCGCCAGGCGCCGGTCCAGGTTCGGATAGTCGAGGCTCACCGCCGTGCCCTTCTTCATCGGGACCACCACCTTGTGGTGGTCCACCTTCTCAATGCGCAGCCTGCTCTGCGCCCATGCCGCCGTGAACGCCCCCGCCACCGCTCCGACCGCGCTTCGCCGTGTCATGTTGCTCATCGTGCTCCTGCAATCTCCAAGATGGTCCGCCAGGAAAACTCAACGAAAGAATAGAGCGCATCCTCGCGCAACCGTTCGACGTCGCTGTGGGCGCCGTAGTTGATGCGGTCGTCCTCGGTGGACGCCGGCCCAAATCCGTAGGAGGCGATTCCCCGCGCGCGGAGTTGCGCCATATCGGTGGCGCCGGTGGACATCACGGGCAGCACGGTCGCGCCCGGGAACATCCGGCGGCTTACGCTTTCGATCGCCCGGAAGGCCTCCGTGTCCAGGCGGGAAGGCGGCGCCGGGGGCCGGACCAGCTTGAGCGCGGACTCGACGTGGATGTCCGGGTCGCCGATCACCTTCCGCATGTCCGCCAGAAAGCGATCCATGTCTTCGTCTGGCAGGGCCCGGATGTCGATGAGCGCCTCCGCCTCGGAGGGAATGACGTTCAGCCGGAAACCGCCTTTGATTACGGTCGGCACAACCGACGTGCGCAGCATCGAATAGTGGCCCGGCTCGTGCTCCGCCAGATACTTCTGAATGGCCGCTGTCTTCGCCGGGTCCACGAGCCCCTTGTAGCGCTCCGCCTGTTCCGGCGGGGCGATCCCGGCCAGCCGCTCGAAGTAGGTGCGGGTGGTGTCGTTGAGACGCATCGGCGTCTCCCAGGTTCCCACCCGGGCGGCGGCTGCCGCGATGCGCGTCACCGCGTTGTCTTTACGGGGCCGTGATCCGTGCCCGGCGGTGCCCCGCGCCACCAGGCGCACTCCGCGAGGCGTCTTCTGCGTGGTCTGGATCTCGACGGTGAACACGCGCCCGTTACGGAGGGTCGCGCCGCCTCCCTCGGCCAGGGCGTATTCCGCCTCGATTTCGCCGAAGTGGCGATCCACCATGAAATTGATGCCGTGCGGTCCGTTGCCCTCTTCGTCCGGCTCGGCAAGAAAGATCACATCGCGATCGAGTGGCGTGCCGGTCCGTTTGAGCAGCAGAAGGGTCATCAGTCCGGCCACAACGTGCGGTTTGTCATCGACCGTGCCCCGGCCCCAGATGTAGCCGTCCCTGCGGATGGCGCCGAACGGGTCAAGCGGCCACTTCTCCCTCTGGACTCCGACCACGTCGGTGTGCCCGAGAAACAGCAGCGGCCGTTTCCGGCCGTTGCCCTTGATACGGGCCACCAGGTTGGCGCGCGCCGGCGTCATGGCGAAGCGGCGGGTCTCGATTCCCTCGGCGTGGAGGATTCGTTCCAGGTACTCGACGGCCTTGGTTTCATTTCCGGGGGGATTGCTTGTATCGATGCGGATCAGCTCTGAGAAATGCCGCAGAATCTCCGTCTGCTGCGCCTTCCAGTCCACTTCGGGCGGCGCGCAGAGGAGTGGGAGGCACGTCAGGGCGAAAGAAGCGAGAATCCTGATGACCATCCGGGTCCGTCGCCCACGATATCACAGGCGCTCACCGCCGGGGCCGCGAGCTCCTGGCGCCGGCATCCATTGCTCCCAGTTTGCGCCCGAGCAGCCGCAGAACGGCGAAGGCGGCGAGCGACGCCGCGCCTGTCCAGAGAACGCCGCGCGACGCCTCCGGCGGCGCCCCTCCACGAAGCCAGAGGATCGCGCCGGCGCAGCCGAGAAAAACAGCGGCACCCAGGAACAGGGCCGCGCCCAACCGCAGGAACACCCCGAGGATCCACATCAGCGGGTTCCGATCGCGAACAGGTGCCGCCGCCCGCGGATGTAGAGCGTTCCCCGCGAAACCGCCGGGCTCGCCATCACCGCTTCCCCCAGTTCGTTCCGGGCCAAAAGGTTGTAGCGGACTCCCAGGGCGAGCACGTAGGTCAGTCCGTCTTCGTCGGTCACGTAGAGCCGCCCGCCCGCCGCCACGGGGGAAGCGCTGTAACCCACCGTGCCGCCGCCAAGCCGCTGCTGATAGACGCGCTCCCCGGTCGAAATCTGAAAGACGCTCAGCACGCCGTTATCGAGACAGAAGTAGCCAAGACCGTCCACGGCCAGCGGAGTCTGCATGTAGTTGCCCGCCCGCTCATGGGACCACGCGATCGCCTCGCTGCTGCCGGTGATGTCTCCGGAGGCGTCAGGCCGGATCGCATAAATCGGCCGGCCCGGGCCGTGGGCATTGGTGATCAGGATGAGTCCGTTGGCGAAGACAGGAGTCGGAACGGGAATGTCGCCGCCGCCGCGCAGCTTCCACAGCTCCCTTCCGGTCCGCGCGTCATACCCGCCGATGTGCTTCCAGCCGTTCACGACGATCTGGCGGCCTGTTCCGCGCGGCGCCACGCCGGGGGTCCCGAAGGTCGGGACGTCGCTGCGCGGCGTCCGCCATCGCTCTTCGCCGGTCCGGACGTCAAAGGCCGCCAGAAACGATCCGCTCTGGATGTCGGCCTGAACAATCGCCAGCCCGCCGGAGATCACGGGCGAGGACGAATAACCCCATTGCGCGGAGGGAACGCGGAAGTAGCCCGCGTCGAGCACGCCGAGATCTTTTTTCCACAGCAGCCGGCCCGCCAGGTCGTAGGCGAACAGCCCTTCCGAACCGAATGACACGATCAGGCGCCGTCCATCAGTGGCCGGCGTCGGATTGGCGTGGGTCGACTTGGTGTGCCGCTTCACTTTGGGCACGCCGCTCGCCGCGGTTCGATGCCAGAGGATGGCTCCGGTCCGGCGGTCGATGCAATACACACGGAATTCGTGCACGCCCTCGCCGTCGACGGAGGCGATGTCGCCGTACAGACCCAGCTTGAGGCTCGACTCACCGGCCGCCGCTACCGCGGTGGTGACGAAAATCCGGTCTCCCCAGACGACCGGGCTTGAATGCGCCAGTCCGGGGATGGCCGTCTTCCACAGGATGTTTTTCCCCGTCTCGCCGTTCCACTCGGCCGGCGGATCGCCGTCGCCCAACCCGGCGGCGCCGGGTCCGCGGAACTGGGGCCAGTCCGCCGCACGGGCTTCGGTCAGCGCCAGCAGGGCAGGCAGCAGACGAAAGCCGCGCCAGATTGGTCGGCTGATATACTCGATTGCCTGCAATGGTACGACCTCTCCTTCTCCTGGCGTCGTTCATCCTTCCGGCGGCGGCCCTCGCCCCGGCGCCGGAAGTGATCCGTTTTCGCGACCCGGTCACGGGCCGCGGGATCACGTGGTACAAGAGCCCGCACCACGAAGTACACAACTACTATGACATCTCCCCGTGGAGCCCGGCCGGCGACCGGATTCTCTTCTTCCGGTTTGACGCAGGAGTGGGAGATCTGAAGGCTCTCGGAACCTACCCCGGGTCTCTCTGGATGATGGAGGCTAACGGCTCCCGCCCGGTGCAACTCGTCTCCGGCCTGAAGGGCAACTATCACACCGGCGTCAGCCAGTTCTGGGGGCCCGGCGGCAAGACCGCTTATTTCACGGGCCGCGACGGCGCCCGCCAGACTGGCGTGGTCGACATCGAAACCAGACGCATCTCATCGATTGTCACACCGGCGCCCGCGAGCCGCATGACGTCCGACGGGAGATACCTCTCCATCGCCAATCCGAACGAGTGGGGGCTGTTTGATATCTCCGCCGGAAAAGCGGAGATGCTGGTCACCCGCGAGCGCGCCCTGGCCCTGACCCCGCACAAGGAACTGGTCAAGGGCCCGGGCAGCGCGTTGCAGAACGCCCGCTTCAGTCCGACCAGCGACAAGGCCCTGATCGTGCACCGGACCAACGAAGATTTTCCCCGCCTGGTCGAGCTGTTCGTGTACGACTTCGCCAGCCATCAGCTGTCCCATCTCGCAGCAGGCCTTCACCACCCGGGCTGGCGTCCGGACGGCAAGGCCATCCTGTTCGTCCATCGCGATCCGCACGAGAACTTCCAGAGTATCCGGGAGGTGGAGGTGCGCACGGGGCGCGTCAGGGTGCTGTCGCGCGACCACGTTCCCGCCGGACATCCGTCCTATCACCCCAGGCACCCTCACTGGATTCTGACCGACTGCTACGGCGGGCCGATGGGCTACGGGCTGGCGCTCATCGACACGCGAACCGGCAGGATGTCGCAACTGGTCACCATACCCTCGGGATCGAAGCCCGTTCCGCCCGGAGACGAGCGGTTCCCCTTCCGCAACTGGGGGCTCTGGATGCCCGTGCGGCCTTACCTGAACGAGCCGCGGCCCGTCTGGAACGCCGACGGCTCGAAGGTGCTGTTCACGTCCCAGGAAAGCGGGAGGATCAACCTCTACACCGTCGACACGTCAGACCTGGAGTGACGTCCGCCACTACCGGGTCAGGAACCGGTGGAGCCACTCCATGGCCAGCTTGACGGACTCCGGAGTGGGCGTGTGCCCTTTGCGATGATTCACGTAGCCGATCTGTTCCGGCCTGCCGGCCGCCGCGTAGAGCGGTCTTGCAGCGTTGATGTAGAGCCAACTGCGGTCGTTGTCGGAGGAGTCTCCTCCGATGAGCAGGAACGGACGCGGCGCGATGAGGGCGAGCAGTTCGTGGTGATCCGTCCCTGGTTCGAGCGTGCGCACCCGTTCGCCGAGGTACCAGTAGTCGTCGTAGTTGGAAAACGCCAGGCCGATGCCCGGTTCGGAGGAAACCGCGGCCGTGATGCGAGGATCCATCGCCGCCGCGTACAGCGTCATCTTGCCGCCCAGCGAATGCCCGATCATGCCGATGCGCGTGGCGTCGGCTTCGGGCATGGTTTCGATCCAGTCGAGCAGCCGCCGTGCGTCCCACACCCACTTTCCAAGGCCGGTCGCGCCGGGGTGGCGCAGCTTCAGGTTTGCGACGGCCTCCGTGTAGCCTTCGCCGTAGCTCTCGCCGAACCAGCGGATGCCAACCGCCATGAACCCGTACTGGACGGCCAGCAGGGCGAACGAACGGACACCCGGTGGCATGAAGTTCCGGCCGCCCAGATTGGTCCCCGCGGGCGTGTCGACGTCGTAATAGGGCACAATGACCACCGGAAGCGGTTGCGCGTGCGGTCCGTGCGGGGTCATGACATGGATCTTTTCCCAATAGTCCGGCTCTACCTGGAGCAGCATGAGCCGCCCGGTATAGGTGGTCTCGCGATGCGAGGCGAGGAGCCGGGCGTTCGGCCTGGGCGCGGTCACGTTCGGCGAGCCGAGGATGCGGGTCCACTTCTCGCGCAGAGCGGACCGGCGGTCCGGAACGAGGCTTGTCAGCGACCCCGTACCGGAGGCGAAAGCGGCGGGAGGCTGATTGTAGGGAGCGTACCAGGCAGCGTTGTTCAGCCGTGCGGGTTCGGCCGCGCCCCGCGCGATCCGGAAGCCGGTGAAGCGGCTCTTGTGGTCGGGCGGCATGGAACTACGGTATCCCCGTCCCCAACTGGAAACCGTGCTCAGAAACGATCCACCCCGGATGATGCGGTTCACGCCGGCGGCGGGGCCGCGGGGCCCCGACATCCGGTGCACCGCGTTGGCGGGGTCGAAAAAGTCATGGCACCATTCCCACACGTTGCCCGTCATGTCGTACAGCCCGTGGAGATTCGGCGGGTAGGAACGGACGGGCCTGGTGCCATTCCGTTGCAGTTCCCTGAGCAGTTCGGCGGTGTCTTTCGTGTTGGCGCTGCCGAGGTTCGCCTGGGCGCCCTTGACCGGTTCGCCCGCCGCCGCCTGCCACTCGGCGTCGGTCGGGAGGCGGTATCCGTTCGAGGTTGGGTTCAGGCTGCCGGTAGCCAGGTCGTAAGCCGGCGCGAGTCCCTCGCGGGCGCTCCGCATGTTCGCGTAGCGGATCGCGTCCCACCATGTGACGTTCTCCACAGGCAGATCCGCGCCGCGGTGATGGGAGGGATTGAAGCCCGTCACAGCTTCGAAGTCGGCCTGCGTGACCTCCGTGGCGCCGATCCGGAACGCCGGGATGGTCACGGTCACCGGAACGCCGGTCAGCCCGTCGTTCACCGTGCGCGCCGATGCCGGAATGTGGACAAGGCCGTCCTGCGCGCCGGCGGCCTCCGCCAGCAGAAGGCCTGTCAGAAGCGGGAGAAGCATCGCGACTCCGTTGACACCGGCGGACCGCTTACCAGTCCACCACCGACCCGTCGTCCGGATCAAACTGCGCCAGGTAGGGACGGGGTTCGCCTACCTGCGCTTTCAGCTTGTCCTCGTCGATCGTAATGCCGAGGCCCGGATCCGTCAGGATGGGCCGGTAGCCCCCCGTCACGGGAGGCAAAGGCTTGGCCAGGAGGTCGGAATACTCGTTGTCGCCGCGCTCCTGAACCAGGAAGTTCGGAATCGAGGCCGCAACCTGGAGGCTCGCCGCCAGCGAACAGGGTCCCTGAGGATTGTGGGGAGCGAGCGGCGAATAGTAGGCCTCCGCCATTCCCGCGATGACTTTGAGCTCGGTGATGCCGCCGGCGTAACAGACGTCGGGTTGCAGGATCACGGCGGCGCGCTTTTCGAGGATCTCCTTGAACCCCCACTTGGTGAAGATGCGTTCTCCGGTCGCGATCGGGATGTGCGTCTTCCGGGCCAGTTCGGCCATTACATCCACGTTGAGCGCCTGGACGATTTCCTCGAAAAACCACGGATTGTGCGGTTCGAGAGCCTTCATCAGCAGCAGCGCGGTGGGCGGTTGCACGGCGCCGTGAAAATCGATGCCGATGTCCACGCCCTTTCCGTACTTCTTTCGCAGCGCGCCGAAGCGTTCGGCGACCTCTTCCACCATCATCGTGCCTTCCACGTACTTGAACGGCGTGCGGCTGCCCCGCGGGCCCACTTTCATCGCGTTCACGCCAGTCTTCTCATTCGGCACGCCGTAGACGCGGACGCGGTCGCGAGTCGGCCCGCCCATCAACTTGTAGACGGGGACGCCGTAGCATTTGCCGGTGATGTCCCACAACGCCTGGTCAATTCCGGAGGAGATCGCCGTCTTGATGGGGCCTCCGCGGTAGAATGCGCCCCGGTGAATCGCCTGCCAGTGGTGGGCCACGCGGCGCGGGTCCTGGCCGACGAGATAGTGCCCTACCTCCAGCGCTCCCGCCGCGCAGGCCTTGGCGTCGTCTTTCAGCATCTCACCCCAGCCGGTGACTCCGGCGTCTGTCGAGATCTTGACGAAGACCCACGAATTGCGAAGCACGAACGTCTCGATTTTCGTGACTTTGATCTTGTCGTTGGGTCCGATCGCGGCCGCGTCGGTTCGCCTGGCGTTGAACGCTTCCAGCGAAAAGAGGGCGGCGGGGCCGTAAAACAGGGATTGCAGCCAGCGGCGGCGGTCATACTGTCGTGGTGTCATGGTGAACCTCGGTCTGTCGTGCGGCGGCCGGACGACGGCCTTCTTCCCCGCGCATCCGCTCCAGCCAAAGGCTGGCCCGGATCGCGCGACCGCATCCTAGTATAATCCTCAGGATGTCCCAGCTCTCCCGGCGCTCGATGCTCGCCGGACTCGGCGCCGCCGCAGCGTCTCCGGTCGAGTCCCCTCTGCGCAAAGTCAAAGACGTCACGATCTATTCGGATGACCATTTCTACAGCTCGTTTCCATCGATCGTCCGCCGCCCGGACGGGGAGTTGATTACGGCCTTCCGGCGCGCGCCGAACCGCCGCCACCTGGGGGAGAAGGGATACTCTCACACGGATCCGAACAGCTACCTGGTCCTGGTCCGCTCGCGCGATGGCGGTGAGACGTGGACCAGGGAGCCGGAACTCATCCACGCGCACCCCTGGGGCGGCTCTCAGGATCCGTGCATGGTGCAGCTCCGCGATGGTTCGATTGTCTGCACGAGCTACCTGTGGACCTGGCTCAACCGCAAGGCGGGCTCGAAGTCGCGCGCCAGCCACGAACTGGATCAGTACGTTTTTCAGGGCGGCTACATTGTCCGCTCAACCGACGGCGGCCGGACGTGGAAGGGTCCCTACTACCCACCTCCGGTGCCGGACCGCGCGGTCCTCAATTCGTTCGGCAAGCCGATTCCCGCTTACAACCGCGGCGCGATGTGCCAGGGGCGGGATGGAAGGCTGTACTGGCCGGTCGCTTATGGAATGGACGGCGGCAGCAGCAAGACGGACGTGCACCTGATGATCTCCTCCGACGGCGGAGTGACCTGGAGCTACTCATGTCCTGTGGCCAGCGGCGCAAGGGAAATCTTCAACGAAGCATCCGCGTATGAAACTCCGAAAGGCGATCTGGTTGTGTTCATGCGCACGGCGGGGCTCGACGATCACACGGCCGTCGCGCGTTCCCGCGACGGTGGCCGGAGCTTCGGGAGGTGGGAGGATACCGGATGGCAGGGGCATCCGCACCACGCCATCCGGCTCGCCGACAACCGCGTCCTGCTTGTGTACGGCTACCGGCACCAGCCTTACGGCATCCGTGCGCGCGTACTTGACCCGGAGTGCGCCGGCATCGCCTCGGCGCCGGAGTTCGTGATCCGGGACGATGGCGGCGGCCGTGATCTGGGCTATCCGTGGGCCGTCGCCCTGCCCGGACGGCGGGTCCTGGTGTGCTATTACATGCAGCACAACGACGGCGTCCGCTATATCGGCGGATCGGTCCTCGCCTATTGACGGCGCCTTCGGCGCTAAACTGAAGGACTATGCCCAAACAATACGCGGCCCCGCCGCCGATGTCGATTGACGTGACGAAGCAGTACACGGCGACCTTTGAGACGTCCCGTGGCAACATCGTCTGCCAGTTGTTCGCCAAGGACGCCCCCCTCACCGTGAACAACTTCGCCTTCCTCGCCGGCGAAGGTTTCTATGACGGGACGGTGTTCCATCGCGTGATCGCCGATTTCATGATCCAGGGCGGGGACCCCACGGGCACGGGCCGCGGCGGTCCCGGTTATCAGTTCCAGGACGAAACGCGCCAGAATCCGAACCGCCACGAAGTCGGTGCCCTCTCCATGGCGAACGCCGGCCCGAACACGAACGGCAGCCAGTTTTTCATCACCCATGTCCGGACGGAATGGCTGGACGGCAAGCACACGGTATTCGGGCGGGTTCTGAGCGGGCAGGATGTCGTCAACGCGGTCCGGCAGGGGGACAAGTTGTTAAAGGTCACGGTCACGGCCGCCTGAACGGGGGGCTTGCGTGTGTGACGGGAGGGAGAGAGGGGGTCCGGAGCGAAGAGTCTTGGTTGCGGGGGAAGGATTTGAACCTTCGACCTTTGGGTTATGAGCCCAACGAGCTACCAGACTGCTCCACCCCGCACTCCAATCTTACCGTGCGGTGAGATTGCGGGTCAACTCGCTCGACGGGATTTCCACAAGAACCCGAGCGATCCGCCGCGCCAGTTCACGCAGGTTGGCCAACTCGAGATTGCACATCAGCGAGACGACCACGCCCTCTTTCGGCAACATGAGGAGAATGGTGGAGACGCCCTGTTGTCCGCCGGTATGCGCGACCAGCCGCCTTCCGTCCAGCTTGTCGAGCGACCAGCCCAGGCCGTAGTTGTGCGTCTTGCCGTCCTTCAATCGCTGGGGCGTGAACATCGCCTCGAGATTGGCCGGCCTGGCTACCAGGGCCCCACGGCGCAGGGCGAGGGCGAACCGGGCCAGATCTTCGGCGGTCGAGATCAGCCCGCCTCCGGGAATCTTGTTGCTCGTGTCGGCGAGCGAACAGTTCTGCAACTGGCCGGTCTTTGAGAAAGCGTATCCGCGGGCGCGGTTCGGGATGATCGCGAAGACGTGATCCTGGCGCGTTTTCTCCATCCCGGCGACGGAGAAAATGCGTTGCCGGAGGTAATCCATGAACCGGAGGCCGGAGGCTTTCTCGACGGCCAGCCCGAGCAGCACATAGCCGTACGTCGTGTAGTGAAACCGCGAGCCGGGTTCGGCGACGAGCGGATCATTCTGGAACAGTTTGATGGCGCTCAACAGGTCCGTGTAGTGGCGGGTGGAATTGACCTCTTCGACCGATTCGTAGTGGCGGATGCCGCCGAGGTGGCCAAGCAGGTGGCGTATCGTGATGGCGGCGCCCTTGGACGGGAACGCAGGAACGTAGCGCTGGACGGGCGCGTCCAGTTCGATCTTTCCCGCCTCGGCGAGTTGCATCACGGCGGCGGCCGTGATCGGCTTGGCCACCGAGCCGGTGCGATACATCGTCGACGCCTTCGCCGGAACGTAGTTTTCCAGGTCCGCCATGCCGTACCCGGCGGTCCACAGCAGTTCGCCTCCAGCCGCGACGGCCACAGAAACGGCGGGGATGTTCTGGTGGGCCATCTCCTGGCTGATCAGGCGCTCGATCTCATTCCGGCGGGGAGAGGGAAGCGTCTGGCCGTGGATTCCCTGCGCGGCGAGAATCGCAAGGAGCAGGCGGCGTTCCATCGAAGCGTTCCTCAGCGGACCGGCGAAAACGGCAGGGGGCGGAGAAACACGTTCGAGATGTTGGAGACGATCTCGGCGTCGCTCAGTCCCGGCGTGGCGCGCAGCTTGACCCACTCCGGATCGGCGAGAAAGGCCTTCCATGCCTTGTCGCGCGCCGCGAGGTCGTCATAACACACCATGTAGGTCAGGTTCGGCAGGTTGGAACCGGTGAGCGCGGTGGCGAAGAAAACCGGCCGGATTCCCACTCTTCGGAAGATCGCGATCTCGCCGTCTTCGGCGAACATCTTCACCTTCTTTTGAAGAGTCGCCGGATTGTTCGACTCGTAGACCCTGAGTTCGAACACACGGGGCGCCTTTCCCTGCTCGACCGGAGGCGGCTCCACGGCGGGCATGGCGTCGAAGCAGCGGAGCAGGGAGACGTCCACCCGCTGGTAGACCAAGCCCGGCCCGCCGTAGTAGGCGTCGAGCGCCGCAGCGAAGTCTTTGTCCCGCGCCAGCTTTTCCGACGACGACTCCATGGCGGCCAGCGACGGATAGCTGTTCAGCAGGAGCAGAAACGGGCCGTCCGGAGAAACCAGGTTGGAGAAGACCCCTGCCACCTGGCCGCCGGCGCGCCGTGCGGCGGGCATGGCGTGCTTCTCGATGAACCCGGCAATGCGCTGCATCTGCATGTCCGGGCTGTTGCGGAGCTGATACCGGCGCATCTCGAGGATCGCGCCCTTTGGAGCGGCGGACAAGGACGGGGCGATCACGGCGGAGAGACCTCCCAGAAACCGGCGGCGGAGCATCCCCTTGAGTTTACTACTGGCGCTGCTGTCCCCGCGTCACGCGGATGATCGATTCCATGTGCGAGAGGTACTTCTCCAGAGCCCGGCGTCCCTCGGGGGTCAGGTGATATTCGGTCTTCGGAATCCGACCCTGGAACGATTTCATACAGCCGACGTAGCCTGCGTCTTCGAGTTTCCGCATGTGGACGCTCAGGTTTCCGTCCGTAACGGAGAGAAGCTGCTTCAACTCGGTGAAGGTGAGCGACGCGTTCACGGCCAGAGCGCTGACCACGCCGAGGCGGATCCGCTCGTGTATGACCCGGTCCAGATCCGCGACGGGTTGCCGGGCTTCGCTCATCTGCTCAGTCCCGTTCGCCGGTTCTTTCCGCAGTGGGTTGTGTCTAGCCACCGTACCTCCTCGCGATGATGAGTCCGAAGACGATGTGCAGGCCGCCGAATCCCGCGATCAGCAGCCAGTGTCCCCAAGCCGGCGGCGCGTGCAGCGCGGCGGCGCCCAGGGCGACAAACGCGATTCCCATGCCAGGCACGAGCCGGATCGAAAAAACGCCCGCCGACAGGATCGCGACGCCGTACAGCATCAGCCAGAGACCGGGCAACATGTCCCATTGGCCGGTTTGCGCAAGCCTGCCGGTGACGATCGACGCCACCAGGATGGCAGGGGCGAATCCGAGAACGAAGCGGCGGCCCGGCGCCGCAAACAGCTCGGTGCCGGCCGACAGCGCCTTGCGCCACATGGCGAACCCTCCCGCCGCGCTCGCCGCCAGAGCCGCGGCCACCCAACAGGCCATCCACATGGTGTGCGTTGTCTGTCTCATGGCGAGAAGACCGGCCGCGACGGCGATGCAGCCCATCGCGACGCCGCCCCAGCCCGGAATCGCTGTGAAGGCGCCGGCGCGTTCCATGGTGTCCCGGATGTAGCGGATGTTGTCCAACGCATGTTCGTGCATCGGAACGACGTTCTCGGGCTTGCGCCGGGGCAGTGCGCTCATGGGGATCTCCTCCAGGTTACCGCGCCGGCATTTTTCCGGCAAGTACTTGACAGTTCAAAGTCGATTCCTAGCTGACGGTGTGCACCTTCATCATATTCGTCGTTCCCGGCAGGCCGACGGGTTGCCCGGACACGCAGATGACCAGGTCGCCTTGACGGGCCCACTTGAGGTCGATCAGCATGCGGTCCATCTGTGTCATCATCTCGTCGGTGGCAGGAACCATTTCGGTGCCAACCGAGCGGACGCCGTAGATGACGGACAACTGCCGCGCCACCGCCTCCGACGGGGTGAACGCGCAGACGGGAACGGAGGACCGGAACCGGGCCACCAGCCGCGCCGCGGTTCCCGAGGTCGTGAAGACGACGATGGCGGCGGCGTTCAACCGGCGGGCGGCGCGGTAGGCCGCATCGGCCACCATTTCCGGGGGCGTCGGCGGCCGGTCCGCCGGCAATTCCCAGCCTTGGCCTGAGCGGAGACTGGCTTCGGCCTCGCAGGCCACGCGCGCCATCATGCTCACCGCCTCGACGGGGTACTTGCCGGTGGAGGTCTCGGCGGAGAGCATGACCGCGTCCGTCCCGTCGTAAATAGCGTTGGCGATATCGCTGACTTCGGCGCGGGTGGGGGTCGGGTTCTCGATCATCGATTCGAGCATCTGGGTGGCCGTGATCACGAATCTCCCTCGGGCCCGCGCCTTTTCGATGATTGACTTCTGGATGAAGGGCACCTTCTCGATCGCCATCTCGACGCCGAGATCGCCGCGGGCCACCATCACTCCGTTGGCCTCTTCTAGGATGTCGCCGAGCCGCTGCCAGCCCTCCGGCTTTTCGATCTTGGCGATGATCGGAAGGTTGGCGTCATGCTCGTCGAGGAGGTGGCGCAGGCGCAGCAGGTCGTCGCGATGGCGCACGAACGAGAGCGCCACCATGTCGATTCCGCATTGCAGGGCGGCGCGCAGATCCGCCGTGTCCTTTTTTGTCATCGCCGGGGTGCTGACAGGGACGCCTGGAAGGTTGATGCCCTTGCGGTCCGACACGAGACCGCCGTGGACGACTTCGCATTCCACGGCGACGCCGTCGCTGCGGAGAGCGCGGAGTTCGACGGCGCCGTCGGCGAGCAGGACGCGGCTGCCGGGCTTGACATCCCGGGCGAAGTCTCCGTAAGTGGTGCTGGCGATGGAGGCGTTGCCCAGGCAATCCTGCGTAGTGATGGTGAAACGGGCGCCAGCTTCGAGCGAGGCCGAGCCCCCTTCGAAGCGGCCCAGACGGATCTTGGGCCCCTGGAGGTCGAGCAGGATTCCGGGCCGTGCGTTCCGCCTGGCGGCGACGGCCTGGATCTGTGCGATCCGGGCCGCGCGCTCTTCGACCGTTCCGTGAGAAGCGTTGAGGCGGAACACGTCGACGCCGGCCTCCATCAGCCGGTCGAGTGTTTCCGGCGCGGCGCTGGCCGGCCCCACAGTAGCGACGATCTTGGTGTGACGCATGGTACCCTTTCCTTTTACCTCCGCGAGCCCATGTCCCTCACCCAGGCCTTCGTGCTGGCCCTGATCCAGGGTCTCACCGAGTTTCTTCCGATTTCCTCATCGGCCCACCTGGCCCTGACGCCGTGGTTGTTCGGCTGGAAGGACCAAGGCCTCGCCTTCGACATCGCCCTGCACTTTGGGACGCTGCTGGCGGTGGCCATCTACTTCTTTCGGGACTGGATGCAGGTCATCGCACAGGGATGCGGCCTGCGGCTGGGTCATGACCCGGAACTGAAGCGCAATCCAAACCTCCTGTGGCTGCTCGCCGCCGCATCGCTGCCCGTGGGAATCGCCGGGCTGCTGTTCAAGGAGTACGCCGAGACGGCGTTGCGCAGCCCGTGGGTGATCGGAACCATGCTTATCGCCGTGGGCCTGCTCATGTACTGGGCCGATGCAAACAGCAAGCGCAACAAGAGCATTGATCATATCACCCTGTTTGACGCGATGGTGATCGGCGTGGCGCAGGCCCTGGCGATCGTGCCGGGCACCTCCCGCAGCGGCATCACCATCACCGCCGGTCTGTTCCAGAGTCTCGACCGGTCCGCGGCGGCCCGGTTTTCCTTTCTCCTGTCCACACCCGCGATCTTCGCCGCCGCGGCCAAGCAGTTCCTTGATCTCAACAAAGCGGGCGGCGTCCCGGAAGCCATGGTGGCGCCGATGATCGTCGGAATCACCGTGAGCGCCGTGTCCGGCTGGGCCGCTATCGGATTCCTGATGATCTACCTGCGCCGTGCGAGCCTGCGGGCCTTCGTGCTTTACCGTGTGTTTTTTGGCATAATAATACTCGCTCTGGCTTTTTTCCGTCACCCGGCGGGATGAAAATTTTCGGCCCTACACCCATCAGACGCCTCAATGAGGCAGGCGGGATCGTGTTCCTTTTCGCGGCCGTCGCGCTGACGCTGTCGCTGATCTCCTACCACCCGGAGGACCCCTCGTTCAACTTCGCCGGACCCGTTCCGGAGATCATGAATGTCGTCGGCTACGTTGGCGCGCACTTCGCCGACCTGCTTTTGCAGTCTCTCGGACTGTCCGCCTACCTGCTTCCGTGCTTCCTGCTCGTTCTCTCCTGGAAATGGCTTCGCTCGACTCCGGTTGAACTGCAATGGGTCCGCCTGGCGGGCGGGGTTCTGCTGTTCACGGGCGTCAGCACGCTGTTGGGTCTCGCCTCCGGGTGGTTCCTGTATGAGAGCCGCATTCCTGCCGGCGGACTGGCGGGCACCTTGCTCGCCCGGATTTTCGTCTCCGGTTTCAACGTGATCGGCTCGTCGCTGATCGCGCTGATGTGTCTCGTGCTGTCGTTGTACCTGCTCACCAGCTTTTCGATCGCGCAGTTATCTCTCTGGATCCCCGGAGGAATTTTCGAACGGCTGCGCGGACGCGTTTCGGCCTGGCTGGCCGAACAGCGGAGGAGGCGCGAGGAGCGACGCCGCGCCGAGGCGGCAAAGCAGGGGCAGCCGGCGCCGGAGGATACGCCCGCGTTTCTCCGGCGCCGCAGTGAAGTCCTGACGGAGGCCTCCGGAGAGGACGACTACGAGATCCCGATCCGCACCCTTGACGAGACAGAAGAGTACGCGCGGGAGGAAGCCGCGCTTGCCGCAGCCTCCGCCCCACCCGGAGCGCCCGCGGGTGCGAACGGACCGGATCCCGATCCCCCGGTGGTCGACTACGTTCCCCCCGCGCCGGCTTCCCGGCCGCCGTGGGAAGAGCCCCTTCCGGCGAAAACGGCCGCAAAGCCGGCGCTGCCGAAGTACGTCGACTTCCGCCTTCCGCCGACCGCCCTGCTCAACCCTCCGGACGCAAAACCGCCCTATGACACGGCGGAACTCAAGGAGACGGCCGCCCGCATCAGGTCGAAGTTCGAAGAGTTCAACGTTCTCGGCACGGTCACGCAGATCAATCCGGGACCGGTGGTGACGACCTTCGAGTTCAAGCCCGAAGCGGGCATCAAGTACAGCCGCATCACCACGCTCAGCGAGGATCTCTGTCTCGGACTCCAGGCAGAATCGATTCTGATCGAGCGCATTCCCGGCAAGCCGACCGTAGGCATCGAAGTGCCCAACTCCCGGCGGGAAGTGATCAGCCTGAGGCAGATTATCGAGTCCGACGAGTTCCAGTCGGCTCCGTCGAAGCTGACCATCGCGCTTGGAAAAGACATCAGCGGCCGGATCCGTGTCGCTTCGCTCGAATCGATGCCGCATCTGCTGATCGCCGGCAGCACGGGATCGGGGAAGAGCGTGATGCTGAACTCGCTCATCATGAGCGTGCTTTACAAGGCCACTCCGCACGACGTGCGGATGATTCTGGTCGACCCCAAGCGCGTCGAGATGGGCGTTTACGAGAACGTGCCGCACCTGCTCACCCCCGTGATCACGGACGCGCGCAAAGCCAACAACGCGCTGCGCAACGCCGTGATCGAAATGGAGAGGCGGCTGAAACTACTCGCCTCCCACGGCGTGCGCAACATCGAGCAGTACAACCGGAAGATCCGGCAACTGATGAACGAGCCGCGGAGCCTGTTTGAAGAGGAGAACGAGATCGGCGAAGATTTGCAGCCTCTCTCCTACGTCCTCATCGTGATCGACGAGCTGGCCGACCTGATGATGATCGACCGCGGCAACGTGGAGGAGTCGATCACGCGCCTGGCGCAGATGGCGCGCGCGGTGGGCATGCACCTCGTGGTCGCCACGCAGCGGCCGAGCGTGGACGTGATCACCGGGCTGATCAAAGCGAACTTTCCGGCGCGGGTCAGCTTCCGGGTGGCGACCCGGGTGGACTCGCGCACGATTCTCGACGTCATGGGCGCGGAGCATCTGCTCGGGAAGGGAGACATGCTGTTCCTGCCTCCGGGCTCGTCCCGCCTCGTGCGCGTCCACGCTCCCTACGTCGGCGAATCGGAGATCCACGAGGTGACAAAACACTGGAAGGACCAGGCGGCGCCCGCCTACGACCAGAGCTACCTGAGCGCGCCGCCGGAGGACGGCGAGGAAGGCGAGCAGGACGACTTCGAGGATTTCCACGATCCGATGTACCAGGACGCCGTGCGGGTCGTGGTCGAAGTGGGCAAGGCTTCCACGTCCACCCTCCAGCGGAGGCTGCGGCTCGGCTACGGCCGGGCGGCGCGTATCCTGGACAAGATGCACCATGAGGGGATCATCGGGCCACCCGACGGGTCTCGTCCGAGGGAAGTGCTGAAGAAGCCCGAGTGGCTCGACGAGATCGAGAGCACGGCGAATCCGGCGTAGTCGCCACTTGATCCCCGCCAGCCGGCGGCCAAGAGGGTGCTCGCGGACGAAGTTGTCGAAGCAGCGGCTCCGGAGAGGAGGCGGTCCCGGCCTGCTACGCCTTTCCCCGGAACAGGTAGATCAAGTCGATGATCAGGATGATCACGACCATCAGTTCAAGCACAAACGCCCGTCCGTGATTGAACTGGTCCACCATGAAGTGGTACAGGCTCTCCGCCGTGCGCAGTTTTTCGTCAACCAGCAGCCGGTAGTCCGGCACGCCGATCTTCGCGGCGGCCAGCTTGTACAGGCGGGCGGAAAACATGTCGCTGAGGAACTTGATCGAGTTGTCCATCCGCTCGGTCAGTTCCTGGATGTCGAGCCGGATGCGGTTGAGGTTCTCGGCCTCGCGCGCCAGCCTCCAGCGGGCAAACAGGCCACGGCGGGTCTCGATCCGGTCATAGACTCCCGCGAGGACCCGCGTCAGAACCTCGTCGTAGTGGCGGAAATTCACCAGTTGGGTGTTCGCGTAGCGGAGCAAATCGATGGTGGACGCGGCCCCTTCAGCCGTGTCAAACAGGAACGCCGCGGTCCAGCCGATCACGATCAGGTCGTTCGGGTAATAGGACATGCGGGCCTGGATGACGTCGGCCTGCTCGGTCGCCGAGAGCCTCGCGCTTTCGCCGCGCACGATCTGCGCAATGTGGGCGCCGTGCGAGGCGATGAGGGAAAGGGCGCTTGAAGGGGGCGCCGTCTCGTTCACCTGGACGATGGCGTAATCCTCTTTGAGCCACGTCTCATACGGCTTGACGAGGGCCGGACCGGCGCCGGGCAACCTCGCGCGCAACAAGGCCGTGGCCCGGTCCTCCAACTCGGCGGATCCGGTCCACCGCGCCGAAAGCTGGACAAGTTCGGCCCATCCGGTCTGGAAAGGCAGTTCGAACTCGATACAGGCGATGCCGAACTCGAAGTAGGAAAGACGGACGGACATGCGGTCGCCCGAGGTCGTAGTGATCGGATCGAGTGATTCCACCGCGGGCGGCTTTTCGAACCGCACGTAATCGGGCGCCGGGTCGCGCAACCGGGGAACTCGGCCGGCGTCGGGAGCGCCGAGGCGCTTCCGGAGATCATCGAGACGGATTTCGTCGGCGATATCGAACAGATATAGTAAGGTGACTGATCCGGTTAGCGTCGACATCAGCTAACCCGAGTATAGCGGGCGGATTTTTTCCGTTCTCCCGGCATGTGATCCATCCGGCCCGGGAAATTTCGCGTACTAGAGTGAGGGAAAACAGGAGCCTGACATGAATTCAAGAGTGATGACGACCCTGGCCGCCGCGGCCGTTCTGGGCATGGGCGCGCCGGCCGACACACCGCCGAAACAGCCGGATGCGGCGGAACTGCGGTCCGCGGCGGCCCGGGGACTGAATCTGCTGCACAAAGTCGGAGCGGAATGGAAGCAGCAGTGTATTTCCTGCCACAACCAGATCATTCCCGCCATGGCGGCAAGAGTGGCGAGAGAACACGGCGTGCCGGTGGACGAAGCCATAGCCCGGAAAGCCGCGCGGCCCTATGGCTACTTCAGCGACCTCGACATGGCGGTCCAGGCGACATTCATGATCGACCCGACGTTGAGTGACGGCTACGGCCTGGTGGGCGCCTGGGCCTCCGGCGTAAAGCCGAGCCTGGCAACGGCCGTCTACGCCCGGCGCATCGCGAATCTCCAGCGCGAGGACGGAAGTTGGACGATCTTCGACGGCAGGCCGCCGTCCTCCTCGAGCCTGTTCACGGCCACGGCGATCGGCGCGCGCGCCCTCGACCTTTACCTGCCGGACCGCATGGCGGAGGCCAAGCGCGAACATCTCGCCCGCGCGCGGCGGTGGCTGGCCGCGAACAAACCGGGGACCGTCGAGGAGCGTGCATTCCAGTTGCTGGGGCTGAAGTGGACCGGGGCCTCCTGGCAGCAGCGCGCCGCCGCCGCCCAGGCTCTCCTTGCCTTGCAGCGAGAGGACGGCGGCTGGGCGCAGATTCCCTCGTTCAAAGCAGATCCGTACGCCACCGGTCAGGCCATCTATGCGCTCCGTGAAGCGGGCGGCGTCCCCCGCGGGCACGAGGCGGTCACGCGCGGCGTGCGATGGCTGATGACGAACCAGAGGGAAGACGGATCCTGGCTCACGCCGACCCGGCTGCATACCCCCGTCCCGATCAGCCCCCCGTACTTCGAGAGCGGATATCCGCACGGCAAGGACCAGTTCATTTCGGCCGCCGGCGCCTCCTGGGCGGTGATGGCCCTGGCGATGGCATTACCGGAAGCGAACGACTCGCCGGGCGTCCCGCGACTCGAGTTCGCCGAGCCGGCATCGGTGGCCCCGTGGATGGAAACGGCGCTGTTCGGCACGGCCGACGAACTCCGCGCGATGCTCGACGGCGGCCTGGATCCGAACAGCAGGTCCGCCAACGGCACCACGATCCTGATGATGGCCGCGCCGGACATGGCGAAGATGCAGTTACTCGCCAACCGCGGCGCCGACCTGAAGGCGAAGGCGGCCTCCGGACAGACGGCCTTGATGATCGCGGCGCAGTACAGGGGATCGTCGGACGCCGTGCAGTTCCTGCTTTCGAAGGGCGCGGCGGCGGACCCGGGTGCGGGTGTGATGTTCAACGCTTCTCCCCTGTTCAATGCTGTGTACGCCGACGACCTTGCATCGGTGAAGGCGCTGATCGCGGCCGGCGCTCCCGTCAATCGGAAAATGATGCTGGTCGGCTCGTTTCCGATCTCACCGATGGGGCTGGCGGTCGCCTTCGAGCACACGGCAATGATGCGGGTTCTCGCCCAGGCCGGCGCAAACGTGAACGAGATCAGTCCGGACGGGCTGTCCCTGCTCGGGGAGGCTGCCGTGAGCAACAAGGTAGAGGCGGCCCGGACGTTGATCGAACTCGGCGCGGACCGGTCGCACCGGGACAAGTGGGGCTATACGCCGGCCCGCCATGCCCGCGAGACATCCGACTTTCCCTCCGGGGTGGCCAGCCTGTTCGAATAGCGGAATCGCTCCGGGCTACCTCACTGTCACGGGCCGGGGGGCAACCAGCGCCTCGATCTGCGGCACGTCAAAGCCCGCGAGCAGCCCGAAGCAGAACATCTCCGGATACTTGTCAACGGTCCAGTTGTTGGTCAACACCTCTCTCAGCGACCGCAGCGGACGGTGCAGCGTAACTCCGGAGATCGCTCCGGGCTCCATGGCGGCGGCGATGGAGGCAAACAGCGACGATCGCGGACCAAAGGCGTGGACCTCCGCCGCGCCCAGCTTGCGCGTTTCGCTCAGCCACCTCGCCGCCGCCGCCACCTGCGACGCCTGCAATCCCAGCGGCCGTTCACCGATGCCGGCGATCAGCATCGCGAACAGGAAATCCCGCTTGGCGATTTTCGATTCCCCAAAGTAGAAAGGATCCAGCGCCAGGACGCGGACCCCGGCCCGAACCAGGGTGGCCACCTCCGGCCCCATCTTCGCCCTCCCTTCATCCGAGACGAGAATGACGGTGCGGCTGGCGCCGGCCGGGCCGAGTTCGGTGGCCGGCACGTTCCACGCGCGCCCCATGGCCAGCTTCCAGTAAGTGGCGCGGTCATCCTTTGCGACCACATGGGGCTCGACGGCGAGTTTCTGGAATCGAACCACCTCGCCCAGTTTCTGCCGCGTCGCGCCGGTTCTGGCAGGCAGGCCCTCGGCCAGTTTCAACGCCACCTTGTGGAAGTCGAGGTTATCCGCGGGCAGAGGCGGACGGAGCACGGTGTCCGGACGCAGGTCGGCCTCCACGGGGATGTCGGCGGTGTCCTGGGGAACGCCAAACGTGTCCCGCAGCAGGCGGTAGAGGGCTTCGCGGTTATCGGCGTCGTAGTTATGCCCGGCGCCGTGGTTGGTGTGGTAACGCAGCTTGTCGAGCGCGTTGTAGAGCCTGTAGGCCGGAGTCGCGGTCTGGATGAGGGCGCCGGTGGCGTAATCGGCGCGGAAGCAGCAGGTGTCCTTGGCGTTGTTGCTGACCTGGAGGACGCGCGGCGCCATGATGGCGCTCAGGTGGGCGTAGTCGGCGACCGCTCCGAGATCGGATGGGGTCTGCTCGGAATCGCCGAGGTCCAGATCGGGCCACTGCGCGCGGGTGACGAAACTCGAGTAGCCCGCCACCGGCATGGCGACGGCCACGCGGGTGTCGGTGGAGGCGAGAAAGATCGTCTGCCAGCCTCCGCCGGACAGTCCGGTCACGGCCAGGCGCTTCGGATCGGCGTTCGGCAGGCCCGCGGCGATATCGAGCGACTTGCGCAGCGAAAGATGGAACAGAGCGACGCCGCTTGTACCGGTCAGGTCGATCTGCGGCATCACGTAGTGGTTCAGACCCGGGACGTTGAGCTGGCCCTTGCCCAGCCACTCCGGGTTCACCGCGATCAAGCCCTTTTTGGCCAGGTTGATGCAGCGCGCCTGGATGTAGGCCGTGTGGGTGCCGTTGCCCTCGTGGCCGTTGACGTTGAGCACCACGGGAGTCGGGCCGGCCAGCCGCGCGGGTTCGTAGATGAGTCCCGGAACGGTAAGGCCCGGGATGACGTCGAACAGAAAGCGCCGGACGCGATATCCGTCGCCGGAAGCGAACGGCTCTTCGATCCGGAGGTTGAGCGGTGTGGTCCGCCACTTCGCCGCTTCGCCGCGGTAGATGACTTCGTTCAGCACGCGGGCGCGGAGCGTCCGGGCATAGCTGTCCCACTGCTGGACGGTGCGGAACGCGGGCACGAGCGGAACCTTGGCGGCCGTGTAGACCTGGACGTCAAGCAAGGGCTGCTTCGGGTCGAGGATGGTCCTTTGCAGTGCGGCCTCCACGGACGGCTCGGCGAACGCGGGCAGCGCGGCGAGAATCGCGGCGGCGAACGGGCGGTGTGGCATCACCGCTCAGGATATCGAAAAAAGATTCCCCCGTCCGAGCAGCAGGTGCGGATCGAAACGCCGCTTCACCGCGATCATGGCCTCGATCTGCTGCCTCGTGTATTGAATCTCGAGCAGGGCCTTCTTGCGTTTTCCGAGCCCGTGCTCGGCGCTGACGGTGCCGCCGAGCGCCACGGCGTGGCGCGCGAGATCGATCATAGCCCGCGCGCCTCGGTCGAACTCATCCTGTGACGATGGCAGTATGTTCACGTGCAGGTGCGCGTCGCCAATGTGGCCGAAGATGACATACCGTCCCGCGAACTCGCCGTCGAGGCGCTGCCGGTATCGCGACAGCATCTCCAGGTTCCGGTCCACCGGCACCGCATAATCGGAGCCGAGCTTGGTGAAGCCGTTGCGGCGGACGGTGTCGTTGACCAGTTCGGGGAGGGCGTGCCGGACCCGGCGGAAGCGTTCCCGGTCGTGGTCCGAGGCGGCAAACCAGGAAGCCTCCACGTCAGCCCCGGCGGCCTCGAGGCGGTGCACCCAGTGGTCGATCTCCTCGCTGGCGCGGCCGCCCAGTTCCGCCTCGACCAGCACGGCTGCGAACGCGGATTCGGGAATCTCCGGGAACCGCGCGCGGAGCAGCAGCAGCGAGCCGCGGTCGAAGTATTCGAGCATTCGCACAGGCGTGAGGGGACGCCATGCGTCCACTGCCCGCACGGCGCGCTCGTCGCTCTGAAAAAAAACCACTCCGGTCAACAGCGATTCGGGCGCGGGGACGCTCGCCAGCGTCGCTTCGACGACCAGGCCGAGAGTGCCCTCGCTGCCGATGAACAGGTCGATCCAGTCCATGCCCGGATCGAGCAGATAGCCGGCGGTGTTCTTCGTGGCGGCTGATCTCGGGATCGCCGGTACCGGAAAATCGATTCTGTCGCCCCGTTCGAATGTCCGGACGGAGCCGTCCATGAGGGCGACTTTCAAGGACCGCACCCAGCGCCGGGTGGCTCCGTAACGGAAGCTGCGCGAGCCGCTCGCGTTGGTGGCAATGGAGCCGCCCACCGAGGCGGTCCATTCGGTGGGATCGGGTGGATACAGCCGTCCGGCCGCCGCCACGGCGGCGTGGAGATCACGCAGGCTCACGCCGGCTCCGGCGATGGCGCCGTCTTCGAAGATTTCGAGCCGCCGGAGCCTCTCGGTCGAGACGACCCAGCCGCCCTGTGGCACACGGCCGCCGGTGACTCCGGTTCCTGCCCCGGCGATCGTCACGGGAACGCGGACGGCGGCCGCCTCGGCGAGGATGCCCGCCGCCTCCTCGCCGGATTCAGGAAGAAACAGGCGGTCGGCTTGGCCCCGGAAGCCCGAAGCGTCCTCCAGGTACGGCTGCGGGACCGCGGGCTCCATGGTCAGATTTCGAGGATCACCGGCATCACCAGCGGCCGCCGCTGCGTCTGCTTGTTCAGGAAGCGCTTGAGGTCGGCGCGGATCTTCTCCTGCATCACCCCCCAATCGCCCCGCTCTTCCGAACTCGACGACTCCAGCGTCCTCATCACGACCTGGCGCGCCTGCCTCATGAGGTCCCCGCCGACTTCATCGGAGATGAACCCGCGGCTGACGATCTCGGGAGGCGTTTCGGCCAGTCCGGTGTGCTTGTTGATCGCGATGATCGGAAGCACAAAGCCGTCCTCGGCGAGGTGCCGGCGGTCCCGGATGACCAGGTCGTCCACGAACTCGTCGATCGTTCCCGAGTCGATGCAGACACGGCCGACGGGAACACCTTCTCCTTTGCCGGCGCCGCGCCGGCTGACTTCGAGCGTCTCGCCGCTTTCGAGCACAAACGTTCCTTCGAGCCCGGCGTGGCGCATGTGCGCGGCCAGTTCGGCGTGCGCCTCCATCTGCCGGTACTCGCCGTGGATCGGCATGAAGTACTTCGGCCGAACGAGGTTCAGAATGAGCTTCAATTCCTCAGACGAGGCGTGGCCGGAGACGTGCACCGGCGGAGACATCGATCCGTAGACGAGCTTCACTTTCCGCCGGGCGAGGTGATTCATCATTCGCGAAATCGCCTTCTCGTTGCCCGGAATCATACGCGCGCTGAGCACGACGGTGTCGCCGGCGTCGAGAGAAAGATGGCGGTGGTTGTCGACGGCGACGCGCGACATCGCCGACATCGGCTCGCCCTGGGTTCCCGAGACGATCACGCACGTCCTTGACCGGGGGGTGGCCTGTACGTCGGCCGGGCGCAGCAGAATCCCGTCGGGAATCTGGAGCAGGCCGAGGTTGTGCGCGATTTCGGTCACCTCCGTCATACTTCGTCCGATGAAGGCGACCTTGCGGCCGAAATCATGGGCGACGTCGAGCAGCTGCTGGATGCGGTGGATCGACGAGCTGAAGCAGGTGACCACGACGCGGTTCTCGGCGCGATGGAAGATGTTCTCAAGGCACGGGCGGACGGCGCGTTCGCTTTGCGAACTTCCCGGACGGTCGGCGTTTGTCGAGTCGGACAGAAGCAGCAGCACGCCGCGCTTGCCGTATTCGGCGAAGGCGTGAAGGTCGAACAGGACGTTGTCGGTCGGCGTGGGGTCCACTTTGAAGTCGCCGGTGTGGATCACAACGCCCAGCGGCGTGGTGATCGCCAGCGCGCACGCCTGCACGATCGAATGGGTGACGTGAATGAAGTCGACCGAGAAGCAGCCCGCCTCGATCCGGTCGCCGGCCTTGACCGGATTCAACCGGACCTGATCGAGCATCTCGTGCTCTTCGAGCCGGCGTTCGATCAGGCCGAGCGTGAACTCGGTGGCGTAGACCGGAACATCGAGTTCGGAGAGCAGAAAAGGCGCCGCCCCAATGTGGTCCTCGTGCCCGTGGGTGAAGATCACCGCGCGAACCTTGTCGGCCCGGTCCGTGAGGAAGGTGAAGTCCGGGATTACGCTGTCGACGCCCATGAGTTCGGCGTCGGGAAACATCATGCCTGCGTCGATCACGAGAATGTCGTCGCCGTATTCCAGGGCGAGACAGTTCATGCCGAACTCCCCCAGGCCTCCGAGCGGGATCACCCTTAAAGTGGCATCCGCCATATAGAAAACTCAGAGTAACACGGCTTTCACGGATAGGATGGAATCATGTTGCGCTTCGGCCTTCTCGCGTCCGCCGGCCTACTGCTGGCAGCCCAGCCGCGCCCACGGGTGCGGGAACTGGGGTGTTCCCCCGGCAGTCTGCCCACGGGACCTCTCAACGCGATCACGGACGTCGCGGGCGTGCGCGTGGGGCACGCCACGCTTCATCGCGGCGACCGCATCCGAACCGGCGTGACGGCGATTCTCCCGCACGGCGGCAACCTGTTCGCGGAGAAGGTGCGCGGTGCGGTGTTCACAGGCAACGCCTTCGGCAAGCTGGCCGGTTCGATCCAGGTGAACGAGCTGGGCGAAATCGAGTCTCCGGTGATGCTGACGTCGACGCTGAATGTGCCCCGCGTGGCGGACGCGGTGCTCGACTACATGCTCGCGCTTCCGGGCAACGAAGCCGTGCGATCCCTGAATCCGCTGGTGGCGGAGACCAACGACGGCGTCCTGAACGACATCCGCGCGCGTCCGGTCGGGCGGGAAGACGTCTTCGCGGCGATTCGCGCGGCCCGGGAGGGTCCGGTGGAGGAAGGGGCGGTCGGAGCGGGCACAGGGACGATCGCGTTCGGCTGGAAGGGCGGGATCGGAACGTCGTCGCGCCGGGCGGGTGGGTACATGGTAGGCGTCCTGGTGCAGTCGAACTTCGGCGGCGAACTGCGGATCTGCGGCGTGTCGGCGCCCGGACCGCGAACGCGCGCCGCGGCGGACGGATCGATCATCATCGTGGCCGCCACGGACGCGCCGGTCGACCACCGGCAGTTGATGCGCATGGCGGCGCGCACGATCTGGGGTCTGGCGCGGACCGGGTCGACGGGCTCCAACGGCAGCGGCGATTACGGAATCGCCTTCACCACGCACCGAGCACCGCCCACGATGCGGAACGACGCGATGTCGCCGCTGTTCCAGGCCGTGATCGAAGCCACCGAGGAGGCGATCTACAACTCTCTGACCATGGCGGTGACCGTGACCGGAAACGGCAGGACGGCGCCGGCGCTGCCGGTCGAGGAGATCCGGCGGAGGCTGAGCGCCGCCGCTCGGTGAGCCGGGATCCCGGCAGGCCGCGGTCGTTTGCGCCCGCCCCGGTCAGCCATTGACGATCTGCGGGATCAGTTCGCCGTACACGTCGGTCAGGCGCATCTGCCGGCCCTGGAAGGAATACGTCAGCTTCGTGTGGTCCATGCCGAGCAAATGCAGAATCGTGGCATGCAGGTCGTGGACCGTCAGCACCTGCTGTTCGGCCATGTAGCCGAACTCGTCGGAGGCCCCGATGGCCTGGCCGCCTTTGATGCCGCCGCCGCACATCCAGATCGACTGCGCGCCCGGGTTGTGGTCGCGGCCGAGCCCGCGCTGCGAGATCGGCATTCTTCCGAATTCGCTCTGCCAGATCACGATGGTCTCGTCAAGCAGACCCCGCTTGTCGAGATCCGTCAGCATTCCGGCGATCGGCAGGTCGACTTCGGCCGCGTGCTGGGTGTGATTCTCCTTGACGTTGCCGTGCGCATCCCAGGTGTCGGTGTTCTGGTTTCCGATTCCTCCGTGATAGAGCTGGATGAACCGCACGCCGCGTTCGGCCAGCCGGCGCGCGATCAGGCACTGCCGGCCGAACGGCGCCGTGATGGGGTTGTCGAGTCCGTAAAGCTTCTTTGTCGCCTCGGTTTCGTTGTCGAGCGCCACCGCCTCCGGCGCGCAACCTTGCATGCGGAAGGCCAGTTCGTAGGCGCTGATCCGCGCGGCCAGATCCGAGTTGCCGGGATTCTTTTCGAGGTCCATCTGGTTCAGCTTGGCGAGCAGATCCAGCCGCGACCGCATCTGGTCTTCCGACACTCCTTCCGGAGGCTTGAGGTCGAAAATGGGGTCGCCCGCGCTGCGGAAGATCGTGCCCTGGTAGGCGGCCGGCATATAACCGGAACTCCAGTTGGCCGGTCCGCCGAAAGGCCCCCCGCGCGCGTCGTAGATGACCACGTAGGCGGGCAGGTTCTGATTCTCCGAACCCAGTCCGTAGGTCACCCACGAGCCGATGCTGGGCGCGCCCATCCGGATCGTGCCGGAGGCAAGCTCGTAGTGGGCCATCACGTGGTCGTTCGAACGCCCTTTCAGAGACCGGATCACGGCCAGCCTGTCGGCGTGCGTGGCGACGTTCGGGAACAGTTCCGAGACCGGCAGCCCCGACTGGCCGTAGTTTCTGAACTGGAACGGCGACGGCATCAGGGGGCCCGGGTGGCCCTGCCGCACCACGATCTCGCCCTTTCCGGTCAGCGGCTGGCCGGCGTACTTCTGAAGGGCGGGCTTCGGATCGAACGTGTCCATGTGGCTGACGCCGCCGCTCATGAACAGCGAAATGACGCGCTTGGCGCGCGGTTTGAAGTGGGGTTTCTTCGGCAGGTACGGCGAATCGGCGGGAGCGGCGCCGCCGCAGACGGCGCCGGAGGCGAGCAACTTGTCCTGGTTGAGAAGCCAGGCCAGGCCCAGCCCGCTGATTCCGCCGCCGGCCTCGAACAGGAACCGCCGGCGATCCACGAACATTCTGTCGCGCTTGGCTTCCATCTCGAGGTGCTCCTATCGCAGGTAGACGAACTCGTTCAGATTCAGCATCACGTGGGCGAAGTCCGCCAGCGTGTTCCGGGACAGAAACGCGAGCGCCACACGCTTTTCCTCGGCGGAAGGCGGCCGCGCCAGCGCCAGACGGTAGGCCAGATCGACCTGCGCATCGGCCCCCGAAGGCGCTTCCGTGCCGATGCGGTCCGCGAACCGCCGGGACTGGTTCAACACCCACTGGTTGTTCATGAGCGTCAGGGCCTGGGTGGGGACCGTAGAAACATTGCGCCGGCCGCAACTGACGTTCTGATCGGGCAGATCGAAGACCTCGAAGAACGGCAGCGGCAGCCCGCGCTTGCGGTAGACGTAGACGCTGCGGCGCCAGACGTCGTGCCCGTCGCTTTGCCTGCGCCAGATCCCCTTGTCCATGGAAGCAAGCACTTCGCCGGGCAATTCCGGGAACACCGCCGGGCCGAACATCGCCGCGTTCAGCGCTCCGCTCACCGCCAGGATGCTGTCGCGGACAATTTCGGCCTCGAGCCGCTGCGGGCGGAACCGCCACCAGTAGAGGTTCTCGGCGTCGCGCAGCTGATTGTCACGGTCGTCGAACTGGCTGGACATCTGGTAGGTCCGCGACGTCATCAGCAGCTTGTGGAGCTTCTTGATGCTCCATCCCTTCTCCATGAACTCCACCGCCAGCCAGTCCAGCAGTTCCGGGTGCGTGGGCTTCTCGCCGATCTTGCCGAAGTTGTCGAGAGTGGTGACGATCCCGCGTCCGAAATGATGATGCCAGACCCGGTTGACGATCACGCGCGCCGTCAACGGGTGGTTGGGGCTTCCGAGCCACCGCGCCAGAGCCAGGCGCCGTCCGGAGGTGCGCCTGTGCGCGGGCGGAATCTCGGCCGGGACGGATCCGTCGTCAACCACGCTCACAAAGCCGGGCTTCATCAGCGAGCCTTTGCTGTGCATATCGCCGCCGTGCAGAAAGTAGGAAGGCGGCGGAGTGTAGGGCTTCGTCCCGTCGCAGATGTAGCTTCCTTCGATCGCCTCCCGCTTGACTCCCTTCCCGGGCGCAGGCTCGTCGCCTGCTCCATCGGGGGTGAACCGGTAGTCGCCATCCGTGATGCCCATCGCCACCGGAATCGGCTTGGGACGGCCTTTCTCGATCTCCTTGATCCGAGCCAGGAGGGCGTTGCGCACGGCGGCGTCCCCGGGCGAGATCACGCGGTCGATTTCGGCCGGCGTGACGTTCGTCGTACGGATGATCTGGTTGGCCAGCAGGACCATGCCGGGGGTCCGTTCCGCTTCCGGGGTGAAGACGGCTTTCTGGATATGCTCCGGCCACTTCCGGTATTTCTCCACCAGGATCCGGTCGCGGTACGGCTGTTCCAGGGACTTGATTTGATCCTTGAGGGGTTTGGTCCTCTCTTCGATCGATTTCACCGCCTCCTGGTAGGCTTGCGCCTCGGCGGGCGGAACCAGAGGGTGGTCGTACTCGACGTAGCCGAACAGCGAAGCCTGGAGCTTATAGTAATCCTTCTGCCCGATAGGGTCGAACTTGTGGTTGTGGCAGCGGGCGCATTGCACGGTGAGCCCGAGCAGACCGCGGCCCACCGTGGCGATCATGTCGTCGAGGTACTCGAACCGGAACTGCGGGTTGTCCTTCTCCCGGAAGCCCACCTTGGCGTAGTTGCGCAGGAAGCCGGTGGCGATGAGCCGGTCGTGTGTGACCTCCTCCATTTCATCGCCGGCGAGCTGCTCCTCGAGGAAGCGGTTGTACGGGATGTCGCTATTGAAGGCGCGGATCACGTAGTCGCGATACCGCCAGGCGTTCGGACGGTCGAAATCGTGCTCGTAGCCGTTGGAGTCCGCATAGCGGGCCACGTCGAGCCAGTGGCGCCCCCACCGCTCGCCGTAGTGAGGCGAGTCGAGAAGCCGGTCGATCAGCCTCGGCCAAGCATCCGCGGAGGTGTCGGCGAGGAACTCGCGGGCCTGTTCCAGTGTGGGCGGCAACCCGGTGAGATCGAGATAGGCGCGGCGGAGCAGGGTCTCCCGGCTGGCGGGCGGGGCGGCCTTGAGTCCGCGCGCCTGATGTGCCCGCGCGATGAACGCATCGACGGGGTGCGCGTCCCAGCCGGCCTGCCCGGATTTCGGCACCGGCGCCTTGACCGGCTTCTGAAACGCCCAATAAGAGCGGGCCTCATCGGGAATCCGGTAGTCCTCGAGCGCAGCCTTGCCCGTGTCTCTGGCCGCGTCCGCGCCGATTGCGCCTTCCCAGGGGGCGCCCGCGGCGATCCACGACCGGATGATGTCCACTTCGGCCGGGCTGAGTTTGCCGTCCATCGGCATCAGCGGCTTCTCCAGTCCGGCGACTTTGCGGTACAGCTGGCTCTCATCCGGTTTGCCCGGCGTGAACGCCGGCCCTTTATCCCCGCCTTTGACGGCGGATTCCCGGGTCCGCAGATCGAGCTTGCCGAGTTGCATGGAAGCGCCGTGGCACTTGACGCAGCGGGCCTCGAGAATCGGTTTGACGTCCTTGGAAAACGAGACGGTTGCTTGTTGCGCGAGGGCCGGTGCGGCGATCGCGGCCGCGGCGGCCAGGAAGTGAAGCAGGCGACAATACACCAGAAAACCGCTCCTTGTGCTGGTCAAATTATACCTGTTGCGACGGTTCGGCTGGAAAGGGCGTTGTCGTGCCTTGGAACGCGGCGAAACGGAGGAGAGAACAGGCATGCGGCGCCGACCCGTTGCGCCCGGCGCGCTGCTATTCTCATTAGTTCGCAGCCATGAACTTCAGCGCCCTCGCCGCCGCACTCCTCGCCGCCGCCGTCGCACTGGGCGCCTTCGGAGCGCACGGATTGAAGAGTCGCTTCGACGCCTACGCGATGGGGATCTGGGAGAAGGCCGTCTTCTACCACTTCATCCACGCCCTCGGGCTCCTCGTCGTCGCGCTCCTGGCCCGAAGCGGCGCCCTGCCCTCAACGGCGGCGAGCGGCGTATGCTGGCTGCTTGCGGCTGGCATCCTGCTGTTCTCGGGCAGCCTCTACGTCCTGGCGTTGACCGGAGTGACCGCGCTCGGCGCCGTGACTCCGATCGGCGGCGCGTCCTTCATCGCTGCCTGGGCGCTGCTGGCGGTCCGCCTGCTCAAATAGCCGCCGGCAGCGAGGGACCGTCCTTACGCCAGGATCTCGTGCGCGACCTTGCCGTGCACGTCCGTCAGGCGGTGATTCCGGCCGCCGTGAAACCAGGTCAGTTTTTCGTGGTCGAGTCCGAGGATGTGGAGCATGGTGGCGTGCAGGTCATGGATATGCATCCGCTTGTCGACCGCATGGTAGCCGTAGTCGTCGGTCGCGCCGTAGGCATAGCCGCCCTTGACGCCGCCGCCGGCCATCCACATCGTGTAGCCGTAGGGGTTATGGTCGCGGCCGTCGCCGCCCTGGGAAACCGGAGTCCGTCCGAACTCGCCGCCCCAGACGACCAGCGTATCCTTGAGGAGACCGTGCGCCTTCAGGTCCGAGAGCAAGCCGGCGATGGGCTTGTCGACCATCCGGGCGGTCTTGGTGTGGAGGCGGATCAACTCGCTGTGGGCGTCCCAGCCGACCTCGTTGCCGGGGCCGTATTCGTGATTGATCTGGATGAACCTGACGTCGCGCTCGGCGAGCCGGCGGGCGATCAGGCACTGCCAGCCGAAGTCCCGGGAAGCGGGATCATCCATTCCGTAGAGCCTCCGTGTGGCCTCCGATTCCCTGGAAATGTCGAAGGCTTCAGGCGCCTCGGTCTGCATGCGGAACGCCAGTTCGAACGCCTGGATGCGTGCTTCGAGCTCCGGGTCGCGGCGCCAGCGCTCCGAAGAGGCCCGATTCATCTTCTGAATCATGTCGAGCTCGTAGCGCTGCTGCTCGGGGGTCAGGCCCGAGTTGTGAAGATACTCGATGGGCTCCTTCAGTTCGTCGACGAGGACGCCGCCGTGCGCCACCGCGGTCCCCTGATAGACGGCGGGGAGGAAAGCCGAACTCCAGTTCTTGGCGCCGCCGTGCGAGAGTCCTGGTTTCACTGTGATGAAGGCCGGCAGGTTGCGATTTTCGGTTCCGAGTCCGTAGATCACCCACGAGCCCATGCTCGGCCGCACAAACGTATTCGATCCGGTGTTGAGCTGCATCACGGCGCCGCCGTGGGCGACACTGTCGCCGACCATCGAGCGCAGAATGCACAAGTCGTCGACATGCCGCGCGACGTTGGGAAAAAGTTCGCTGACCGGCAGCCCGGACTGCCCGTGGCGGCGGAACTTCCAAGGCGAGCGGAGCAGGTTTCCCATGCTTCCCTCCCCGAAGGTCAGCGGCCGCTTGAAGGGAAGGGGCTTGCCGTGATCGCGGTCCAGCACCGGCTTTGGATCGAAGGTATCGAGGTGTGAGGGGCCGCCGTGCATGAACATGAAGATGACGCGCCGGGCGCGGGGCGTGTGGTGCGGCTTTTTGGGCGCGATCGGGTCCGGGGCCTGCTCGGCGAGGAGCGCCTGTAGACCGGCGAAGCCGAAGCCCGCCGCCGAATAACGAAGGAAATGACGGCGGTTAGTTGACATAGAGGAATTCGTTGGAGGCAAGAAGAGTCCGGTAGAAGCTGGTGAGGGCCAGATCGCGCGGGCCCGGAAAGCCGGCGACGTAGCCGCGAGCCCGGACCAGGTCTTCCTCCGACGGCGGGCGGTTCAACACGCGCCACCATGCTTTGTCGAAGGCGGTTCCGAACTGGCGGGCCAGGTTACGGGCGCGGGTTTCGATAAACGGACTGTTCATCATGAACAAGGCCTGCGGAGCGTTGTTGGTGTGCGTCCGCCCATCACTCGACGTGGACGCGTCCCCGAAATCAAACAGATTGAGCAGCGACGGCAGGTTCGACCGGCGCAGCGGCAGATATACCAGCCGGCGGGGAATCGAGTCCGGACTGACGCTCTTGCGGCCCTCGGCGAACTCCTTGTCGGTTCCCGCACCGGACTGGAATGTGCCGCCCATGGCCAGATCGAGCGTACCGTCGAACCACATCATCGAGTCCCGGATCTCCTCGACGGTCAGCCGCCGGCGGGCGAACCGGGACAACAGCTTGTTGTCAGGATCCTTCTCGACGGTCCGGGCGGGCGCGAGGGCGGAGCGCCGGTAGGCGTCCGACAGCATGATCTCGCGGTGCAGCGCCTTGACGGACCACCCTGAAGAGATGAATCGCTTCGCCAGCCAGTCGAGCAGTTCGGGATGCGAAGGCCTCTCGCCGAGCTTGCCGAAGTTGGAAGGCGAACGGACGATGCCCTCGCCGAAGTGCCATTGCCAGACGCGGTTCGCCATCACGCGCGCGGTGAGGGGATGGCCGGGCGAGGCCAGCCAGTCAGCCAGTTCGCGGCGTCCACTGCCGCGGACGATGGCAGGCTGGGTGTCGCCCGCCAGCACGGCGGGAAAACGCTTCTCCACAGGGTCGCCCAGTGAATCCGCGTTGCCCCGCACAAACACGCGCCCGGCCTTCTCGGGATAAGGCGCTTCGCCGTCGGAGACGGCGCAGGCAAGCGGCGGATCGGCGGGCGCAGTTGCTTTGAGCGTCTTCATCTCCGTTGTAAGAGCTGCCAGCCGCTGTTTCACCTCCGGGGTGAAGAAGGCGTCGCGATCCTTTTCGGGAAGCCCCAATGGCCCGGAGGCGGCCGTCACTTCCGTGTAGAAGCGATTGTCTCCGGCGAGGAACTTTCTGCCTTTGTTGTTCTTTCGCTCTTCGCGATGGGCGATGAAGGCGGCCTGGTAGGCGCGGGCAGCCTCCTGCTTGTCGGACGCCTCGTAGAACGCCTCCAGTTGCGGGCGGCGGTCCTGGTTGGGCTTCAGATATTCAGCCCAGCGCTCGACGACGTCCGGCTTGAGGTCCCGCGCGGCGGCCGCGGCGGCCGCCGTGAGACCGTTGTGATAGACATCGTAGGCGGCCAGCATGTAGTCGGCCAGGCGGGGCACGAGGCTGTCGCGGTAACGGGCCTGCTCGCCGGCGATGACGGCGTCGATCTCCTTCTGCTTTTCCTCCACCCGCTTCTTGTGAGCCTCCCAGGCGGCAGCCGTATCCGGGTCGACGAGCGGAACGAAGTACAGCTGGGAGACGGTGCCCTCGAGTTTCGACCACTGTTTCGTGCTGGCGAAGATGGTGGCCATCGCGTAGTAGTCGCGGGTAGAGAGGGGGTCGAACTTATGGTCGTGGCAGCGGGCGCAGGAGAGCGTCAGACCGAGGAAGGCCTTGGAGGTGACGTCGATCTGCTCGTCGACGGCGTCGTAGAACATCTTCACCTTGTCCTGTTCGGCGATCAGCTTGGGCCCGAGCGCCAGGAACCCCGTGGCGATGATGCCGCGGGTATTCACTTTTTCGCCGGGGGGCGGGGGAAGCAGGTCGCCGGCGATCTGCTCGCGCACGAACTGGTCGTAGGGGAGGTCGCGGTTGAAGGCGTCGATGACGTAGTCGCGGTAGCGCCAGGCGTAGGGGTAGCGGTGGTCCTCGTCGACGCCGGTCGAATCCGCGTACCGGGCCACGTCGAGCCAGTGCCGGCCCCATCGTTCGCCGTAGCGGGGCGAGGCGAGCAGCCGGTCGACGACTTTGGCGAAGGCGTTGGCGGACTGGTCGTCCAGGAACTCCCGCACTTCGGTTTCCGTTGGAGGGAGTCCGGTGAGGTCGAACGTGGCGCGGCGGATCAGAGTCAGCTTGTCAGCCGGCGGCGCCGGCTCGACTCCGTTCTCCCGCAGACGGGCGTTCACGAATTCGTCAATCGAGCCGGTACGGGGCGCGGCAAGCGGCTGGAATGACCACCATCCCGCAGCGGCGCCCTGGGCGACGGTGGAGTTGGCCGGCCAGGGTGTCCCAAGTCGTACCCACTGCTTCAGCGCGGCGATGTCCGCCTCAGGCAGCTTCGCGCCCGGAGGCATCTTGACCTTGCCGGTCTGCTCAACGGCAGCGATCAGCCGCTCCGGTCCGGGCATCTTCCGGAATCCTTCCGCTGAGACCAGATCGAAGCCGGCCATTTTGATCTTCGCTCCATGACACTCGAGGCAGCGGGAGGCGAACAAGGGGCGAATTTTTGCCTCGAAGAACTGATCGGCTGGGGACTGCGCGGAGGCAATCGCCACGGCCAGGAGCGTCAGCGCGAAACGCCGCATACCAGGAACTATATCTCATCCAGGTCGAGGGATTGGCCTGCAAAGACAATCCGCCGGGGTCCACTAATACGGTGGATGCGCCTCCGTGAGCCGTTGCTGTTGCCTGCCGCTTCATTGGCGGCGGGGATCTGCGCCGGAAGGGAGATCAGTTTCGAAGCCGGACCGGCGCTGACAGGCGCCGTGTCGCTGGCGGCGCTGGGATGGGTCGCGATGCGCTTCGTTACGGTCCGCGCGGCGTGGGCGGCGGCGCTGGCGGCGATTTTCCTTTTCGGTATCGCTGTGGACCGGTGGCATCGGCCGGGTCCCCCGCCGCGGATCGACTTCGAGTCCGGCGAGCGGATGCTTCTCGAAGGCTGCGTGGTGGAACCGCCGGCGCTGTCAGAAGACCGGGAGCAATTCATTGTTGAACTGGCCCCGAGGGCGCGGGTCCGCGTCACGTTCCACATGGAGGAAGACGCGCCGCCGCCGGCGCTCCGCTATGGCGAGCGAATCGCGCTCGAAGCCCGGTTGCGGAAGCCGCGGAACTTTCTCAATCCGGGCGCGTTCGACCATGCCGGCTACCTGGCGCGGCGCCATGTATACTGGCTCGCCTCGGCGAACGCACGGTCGAAGCTGAGGAGGCTGCCCGGGGCGTGCGGCAGCGCATTGTTCACGCCCCTGTACCGGGCGCGCGAGTTCGCCGTGTCGCGCCTCGACCGTTTGTACGCATCCGATCCGTTCGCGCTGGGCGTTTCGCGCGCGCTGCTGGCGGGCGACGGCGCGCGTCTCGAAGAGGTCTGGAAGGACAACTTCCAGCGCACCGGGACGTATCACGCGCTGGTGGTGTCGGGTACGCACCTCGTGGTCCTGAGCGCGACTTTCCTGTTTCTGCTGCGAGTTCTTTCGGTCAGCGTGGGTTGGTGCTTCTTCTGGACGGCGTCGATCGGGTGGGCGTACGCGCTGTTTTGCGGCGCGACGCCTCCGGTGGTGCGCGCCGCCGCCGGGCTTACCTTGTACTGGCTGGGCCGCTGTTTCCATCGAAAGCCGCGGGTGTTAAACCTCTTGGCCGCCGTCGCGACCGGGTTCCTGCTGGCGGACCCGGACAGTCTGTTCGACCCGAGTTTCCAGTTCTCGTTTTTGGCGGTCGCGCTGATCGGCGGAATCGCCGCGCCCCTTCTCGAGAGGACCAGCGACCCGTACGCGCGCGGATTCCGGGAACTGGCGAACGCGCGTTGGGACCGGCACCTGCCGGCCACGGTCGCCGAGATGCGGGTCGAGCTGCGGCTCATAGCCGAGACGCTGCGCTGGGCGTTCGGCATCCCGGACCGGGCGACGCTCGCCTGCCTGTCTGCCGGCGGCCGCACCCTCTTCTTTTTCTGGGGACTGTTTGTCGTATCCGCCGTGATCCAGCTCGGCATGGCGCTGCCGATGATTCTCTACTTTCATCGCGTTTCGATCAGCGGCCTGACGGCGAACCTGATGATCGTCCCGCTGATTAACCTCATGGTGCCGCTCGGATTCGCCATCGTGCTGACGGGATCGGGCCGGCTCGCCCAGGCGGGAGGGGCGGCGCTGGACGCCGCGCGTTCGATCGTCGAAACCCATGCCCGGCTGGAACCGTTCTGGCGGGTTCCGGATCCGCCGGCGTGGCTCGGCTGCCTGTTTTGCTTGGCGCTGCTGACGCTTGCCGCCACCCTGCGCCGCGGCGGCAAGGCGGCGGTCGCGCTGGGGGCGGCATTCTGTCTGGTCGCGTTCGGGGCGCTCGTTTCAAATCCGACGGCGCCCGATCTTCCGGTTGGGGAAGTCGAGTTCACCGCCGTCGACGTGGGGCAGGGTGACGGCCTTCTGATCGCCTCGCCGAAAGGACGCGTGATGTTGATCGATTCCGGGGGATTTCCGGTATTCGGATCAGGGCGCAAGGCGCCCGCTATCGACACCGGCGAAGATGTCATCTCGCCGGTGCTGTTCCGGCGCGCGATCCGGGGGGTTGACGTCATCGTCATCACGCACGCCCATGCCGATCACACGGGAGGGTTGCGGGCGCTGGCGCGGAACTTCCGGCCCCGCGAGATCTGGACCGGCGCGATTCCCGCCAAATTCCCATGGATCGATTTGCAGGCCGAGTTGACTGCGCTGGGCGCCCGCATCGTGCCGCTTCGGGCCGGCGATCTTCGCAACTGGGACGGTCTCCGAATCGAAGCGTTGTCGCCGCCGGCCGACTACGAGCCCGGGGCCGCGCCGCGGAACGAGGACTCGCTGGCGCTTCGCGTCGACTACGGCGACAGCTCGTTTCTGCTTATGGGGGACGTGGAGCGCCGGATGGAGCAACGCATGTTGTCCGACGGGCTCGTCCGCCGGGCGGACGTGCTGAAAGTGGCGCACCACGGCAGCAAGTCATCGACCACGGAGGAGTTCCTGGCGGCGGCCCGGCCGACGTGGGCGGTGATCTCCGATGGGGCGGACAACGTGTTCCGCCACCCGCATCCCGACGTGATCGGGCGGCTGCAACATGCCGGCGTCCGCATCCTGCGGACCGATCGCGACGGACAGGTGACGATTCGCACGGACGGGCGGCGGTGGACTGTTCACGGCTACGCTTGGCCCGGCCTGGCGGACGATTGACATCATCTTCGTCCCGGTTCCCCGCGCGGATCTGCGGTGACGGCCGGGACCACCCCAGGGGGCATACAGAATTCGCTGTATGGACCTTCTCCGGGCTGGCCGATACTGTGGCGGATGGTGAAGTCACAGGGCGCAGAGTCCGCAGCAGCCGCGTTCGATCTTCCGCGCAAGCCGGCGCAAGCGCTCTCGGTCAAACGGGCGCAGGTGGAGTTCCACCGCTTCGCCGCGCTGGGCGAGCCGGAGCGGGCGATGGCCATGTACCGGGAGGAAAACCGGTTGCGAGCCGAGCTCCTCGAACGTCACCTGGCTTTCTGCGGCCCGCTGACTCCATTCCTCGAGATCGGCGCCAACGTGGGCCACTCGAGCTACCTGCTGGCGAACCGTTTCGGCGCGGACGGGTTCGCTCTGGACATCTCGGCGGATGCCCTGCGGCAGGGAGTTCTGCTTCAGGATGCGTGGGGGTTGAGCCGGGACATGATTCGCGTCGCCGGCGACGCCGCGAATCTGCCCTTCGCCGACGGCTCGCTGAACTTTGTTTTCGCCTTCCAGACCCTGAGCCAGTTTGCCGACTTGGACTGCCTGTTCGCCGAGGTCACGCGTGTGCTGGCGCCGGGAGGAGTTTTCTTTTTCGCCGAGGAGCCGCTCAAGCGGATGTTGTCGCTGCGGCTGTTCCGGGCGCCGTATTACGGCGCGATGAAGCCCTGGGAGCGCAAGTTGTGGGATTGGGGTCTGCTCGGGTTCCTGGTGAAAGACGTCATCGGCGCCCAGCAGGAGGAAGGCTTCGGGATCCGGCAGAACCACGGAAACGCGCTGCCGGACTGGGACCGTCTCATTCGGAGGCACTTCGCCAGCCACGAATACGAGGTCACGATTCCCGAGCGCGGATGGCTGGAGACGGCGGTCAGGCGTCTCGGCCGGCGGTGGGACCGGTACCAGTCCGACTGGGTTCCCGCGAGGCTGCTGGGAGGTACTCTGGCGGCGTTCTGCAAGAAAGGCGGAACGCCGGGTCCGGCAACCGCCGGGGCGAGTCTGATCACGGCGCTGCGCTGCCCTGACTGCCACGGAATGTTGCAAGGGGCGGTCGGGACGGTGCTGCGGTGCACCGGGTGTGGTTTTGAGGCAGCGGAGGAGGGACGGGTCTACACCTTGCTGCCGCGAGCCGACCGGGCCGCGCTGTATCCCGAGGCCTCAGGGGACAAGGTGGACTTCGCCGATCCCCGGCACGAGGCTGCCCTGGGCGAGGGCTGGCACGAGTTGGAGGGCGTGCAAGGCAACCGTTACCGCTGGATGACAGAGCGGGCGACGGTGCGGCTGACGCCGCGCACATCCGGGCGGCAACGGCTGCGCATTCGCGGATTCGTCCACGAAGACTACCTGCGGCTCGGAGAGCGCCCGAAAATATCGGTAGCCGTAAACGGAACGCGCGCGGGCCGGTGGGGGATCGACCGTCCGGGGCTGACGGTGCTCGAAGCGGAGCTGCCGCCAGCCGACCGCTACCAGGTCGAGATCGCCGCATCGCCGCCGTGGCGTCCGGGGGGTGAGGACCGGACGATCACCTGGAACGTGAGCTGCGTTCAGCTGATCGCGGACGAGCCGGCGCGGTTCGAATAGTCTGATTCAGATGCGCCGGATCTAGGAAACCAGGCCCCTGCGAACCGCGCTCAACACCAGCTCGGCGGCGGTGTGAAGGCCGAGCTTGTCCATGATGCGGGCGCGATGAGTTTCGACGGTATGCAGGCTCAAACCGAGTGAATTGGCGATGTCCTTGTTGCTGTTGCCTTCGGCCAGAAGCTGATAGATGTGGCGCTCGCGGTCCGTGAGCCGGTCGTAGCGGTCTTCGGGCGGAGACCCGGAGGCGCCGGGGTTCGCGAAGGGCGCGACATCGCGGCTCAGGAACAGTTCGCCGCGGTGGACGGCGAGAAGCGCCTCGATCAGTTCGTCTTCCACGCAATCCTTAAGGACGTAGCCGCGGGCGCCGTCGCGCATGGCCCGAAAGACGTACCGCTCATCGGCATGCATGCTGAGCACGAGGCAACGGGTCCGGCGGGCCTGTTTCCGGATCTGGATGAGGGCGTCGAGCCCGTTGAGTCCTTTCATGGTGACGTCGAGCACGGCGACGTCGGGCTGGCAGAGGCGGACCAAATCGACGGCCTCTGCACCGGTGCCGGCCTCGGCGACGACCTCGAACTCGGTCCGGCTTTCCAGGATCCGGCGCAGGCCCTGCCGGACAAGGGCGTGATCGTCGGCCAGGAGAACGCGGATAGCCATTACGCGGCTCCCACAGTCCGGGGCGGGCCGGCGGAGGGCGCCGGCTCCGGCACGGGCAGGCGGACGCAGATGCGCGCGCCGCCGCCCGGCGGACTGTCGATCGTCAGGGTCCCGCCCAGGCGCGACACACGCTCGCGGATTCCGAGCAGTCCGGTTCCACGAGGGGGCATGGATTGGGCGTTGAGCGCGATGCCAACGCCGTTGTCACAAACCTCGAGAGCGAGATATCCGGCGCCGACCTCGAGAGTCACGGCGACGCGCGAGGCGGACGAGTACTTTTCGCAGTTGTTGAGCGCCTCCTGCGCGGTTCGAAACACGCAGGTCCTGACCGCTTCCGGGAGGTGCTCTCCGGAGTCATTGGCATGGAACGAAGTTTCGATGCGGCTGCGGCGGGCAAGCTGGTCGAGCTGCCACTGCAAGGCGGCGCCGAGCCCGAGGTCGTCGAGCAGGGAAGGCCGGAGCATCAGGGAGATGTTGCGGACGCAGTGGACGCAATCTTCGGCCAGGCGCCGGGCGCGCTCCAGGCGCGCCCGCGGCTCCGGGTCGTGAATGACGCGCAGGGCGTGCGAGATCTCCATGCGCAGCGCCGTCAGCGTCTGGCCGACCTCGTCATGCAACTCTCGCGAAAGCGTCCGCCGCTCCTCCTCCTGAACCTCGACGAGCCGCGCGGAGAGCTGTTCGAGATCCGCCCGGGCGCGGGCCGTTTCGGCCAGATGCCGGCGGCGTTCGCGCTCACGGCGCACGGCGTAACGGGCGGTGAGGCCCGCCAGCAGGAGGGCGGCGACGAACACGGCGGCGATGAGCGCCAGCGCGCGCCGCGCGGTTTGGGCCCGCTCGCGGGCGACCGAGGCGAGCACGTTGTGCACGTCGCGCTGCGCAAGGCGGGTGAACTGTTCGACCGCTTCGAGCGCCGCGGTGCGGCGCGGCACGAGTTCCGTGAGTTGATCGGGCGGGGCCCGCGGATAATCAGGCTGGCGGGCCAGTCCCTCCAGGCCGGTGAGATAGGCGTCGACCTTGGGGCCGACGGCGAGGCCGAGGCTCCGCGCACGGTCCAGCCGGTCCAGTGCGGCGACCGCGGAGGCGGCCTCGCGGCGGATCTGTTCGAGCTGGGCGCGGAAGCGGTCGCGCCGGTCAGGCTTCGCGCTCAGAAAGTAGTCCCGTCCGGCGTTGGCCGCCGTCCAGATGCCCCGGCGCAGCGAGGCCAGCGCTTCGTCCTGCCGCATGTACAACTCGTAGGCGCCAAGCCGGATGCTCGTGTTGGCGCTCTGAAACCGGTAGACTTCGAAGCCGGCGAAGGCCACAAGCGCAAGAACGGCCAGGTATCCGAAATGGATCATCATGGAGGCGTTCCACGGCTTGTGAGCGAATTTTTCCATCCTTTGCTCCTGACCTTACCACGAACGTCGGCAGGCGAGCGTTGCCGGGCGGGTGACGCGCTCCCGGGCCAGGGCGGATAATAGGAGGGTTGGCGACGCGCTTTCACATCCTCGACAGCCCTGCCTCCGGTATTCTTTCACGGACCTCTGGATTCATCGCGCAGGCCGGCTTCACACATTCCCTGACGCCCGCGCGGAACTGCACATACGGCTGCACCTACTGCTACGTGCCGACGATGCGCATGCAGGGAGGACTCAGACCGGAGGACTGGCGGCGCTGGGGCCAGCTGACGACGTTCAAGGCCAACGCCGCCCACCTGCTCCGGCGGGAGGTCCGGTCCTGGCAGAAGATTTACTGCTCGCCGCTGGTCGACCCCTACCAGCCGGCGGAGGAATCGTATGGCGCGATGCCGGCGATTCTCACGGCGCTCACGGAGGCGCCGCCCGGCGTCTTCGTCGTGCAGACCCGGGGGCCGCTGATCCTGCGCGACCTCGAACGGCTGCGCCGACTCGCCTCCGTCTGCCAGGTCCGGGTGAGTTTCTCCCTCACGACGGACCGCGAGGACATCCGGCGCCTGTACGAGCCCCACTGCGCGCCGCTCGACGAGCGCCTGAGGGCCATCGCCGGTCTGCGCGCGGCCGGCATCCGCACGTTCGCCACGCTGGCGCCGATTCTTCCTTGCAACCCCGCCGCGCTCGCCCGGGCCGCCATAGACGCCACAGGCGAGGACCTGGTCGGCGACCCGTTTCACACACGGGCGGCAAAGCGCCACGGCGCCACCACGCGCCCGCAGGCCGAGGCGGTGAGCCGCCGCCACGGATTCGAACGCTGGCACGAGCCCGGTTTCCAGGACGAGATCACCGGGGTGATCCGCGGCGTGGCGGAGGCGGCCGGGCGGCGGTTCGGAACGGGACCGGAGGCATTCGGATGGCTGGCTCAGTAGCGAAAGAAGTGCTGGCGAGACTCGGCATCGCCGGCGACGTGCTGACCGGCGACCTGGTTTCGGTCAACCCGGCGACGGGAGAGGAACTGGGCCGTGTGCGGCAGATGGGCCCGGGGGACTACGACGCGCTGGTGGACCGCTGCGCGGCGGCGTTCGAGCGGTGGCGGCTGCGTCCGGCGCCGGAACGCGGGCTCATTGTGCGCGAGATCGGCGAGACGCTGCGGCGCCACAAGGATGACCTGGGCGCGCTGTTGACGCCCGAATCGGGCAAGATTCTGGCAGAAGGCCGCGGTTAGGTGCAGGAGATGATCGACATCGCCGATTTCACCACCGGGCTGTCGC